>Ga0183101_1000006_pt12 | contig 94523 bp, 81 predicted proteins | sample Biomet3_FD_127790 | JGI IMG/M metagenome (GOLD analysis project Ga0183101, IMG submission 127790) | Microbial communities from bioreactor (seeded with sewage sludge) at LBNL, California, USA - Biofuel metagenome 3 | ecosystem: Engineered > Bioreactor > Anaerobic > Unclassified ... | reverse complement strand
CCCCGCGCCTCTCAGCTCTTGAACTCGCACTGCGCCTTGTAAATCAGCGCCTTGATCTGTTCGGGCGTCTCGATGATACCATCCTCCCAACCGGTCTGCAGGCGAATCAGCGTCTCGCCCGGGCGGTTGAAGGGGTTCTGGAACGTCACAATCTGGTCGACCACGAACCAGACTGAGTAGTAGCTCTTGTGCAATGTGATTACAGTCATATCTTTACATTGAATGGTTAAATAGTTTAATATCCAATCCTCCCCATCGCTCTCGCCTGCCCGAAGAACACCGACTTCTCGGAATCGCAGATTTCCAGCAGGTCAGCCATTTGAATCTTGTCATAGCCGAAGATCGCCTCTTTCACAGCCACTTTCCTCGTCACGTTCTCTATCTGCCCGCCGCTGAAGCTGTACTTCAATGCCAGCTCCTGCGCCTCTCCATCCGTCAGTTCCGGCAGCATTGACTTCCAGATCGCCTTCCTGGCCTCCGATGTCGGCTTCGTGAACTCGACCTTGTAGATGAACCTCCTCTCGAACGCCGTGTCGATGTTGCCCACGAGATTCGTCGTCGCTATCATTATCCCGTCCAGCTTTTCCATCTCCTCGAGGATGATGTTCTGCACGGAATTCTCCATCTTGTCCACCGCCCCCCTTACCTTCATTCGCTTGCTGATCACCGCGTCCGCTTCGTTGAAAAGCAGTATCGGCTTCTTCTCCTGCTTTTTGGAAAGCTCCCTGTACTTCTCGAACACTCCCCTCATGTTCCTTTCGCTCGCTCCGACCCACATGTCCTGGATGTCCGTGACATTGACTGGCATAAGGTCTCGGCCCGTCAGTATCGCTATCTGGTTCACGGTCTCCGTCTTGCCAGTCCCCGGCGCGCCGTAGAACAGGCAGGCGAAGCCGCTCCTCATCCCCTTGCCGTCCAGGCTTTTCTGGATCTGCTTGAATCTTTCGATGCCAAGCATTTCAGTCAATTCATCCACCTGCCTTTCCACCGCCTCGTCGTAAAACAGCTGCTTCGGATGCAGACTCGAGCATTGGATGAGGTCCAGGCTGGCTTGCTGCGGCTTCGAAAGGATGTGCAACTCCCCCAACAACTCGCTCTTTGCATTTTCCGTCAGCTTGAAATACCCGGGCTCCGCAATCCCGTCCTCATTTGAGTTTTCAATGCAACCCTCCAGCAACAATTTCGAGACTCCACCCAACAATCCGCCCCAAGAATCTTGGAAATCCCTGTTGTCGAACGCACCACGCACGTCGTGGCTTCCGATCTCGTCATCGCGGTTCTCGAAGTACAGCTTGCAGAAATAGATGAGCATCACCGTATCGTTGATGTCGAAATTGTGGCTCTTGATGTGCGCCACGAAGTCAAGCTGCCTGTTCGCATCCAGCAGCCTCATTATCTCCCTCTGGAATGCCTCTTCCCTCAAGGCATTGCTCACACGCTCCTGGAACAGCCTGTCGAAGCAGTCGAACAATGCATAGCAATCCACCACCTTCGGGGGTTCAGGCTTATACGCGCGGTTTTCCTTCAGTGCCTTCACCACCCCCATCGGCACGAAATAGCTCGGCTCCTGCTCCTTCCTGTCGCTATCGCAGAAGATGTCATCGTGGACCTGCGACGTCACGTAGTTCATCTTTACCAGTTCGTCCAGTTCGCACGAATGGTACAGCATACTTGTCTTCGAGCAGTCGAAGAACTTCGACAGCTCGATCAGCCCCACTCCCGAATTGTCGGTAATCTCCAGCAGCACCGACAGGAAGACGCACTGCATCGGCGTCAGCGCAAGCTTCTTCGACAGATAGTCCGTGTACGGCTTAGCCGCCTCCAGCGCCTCCGTGCTCAGCTTGCTCATACGCATCCTGTACACGACCTTCTCCATCGCCCTCAGCACCGCCATCTTCCCCCCTCCATCTCCCGCATCATCTCCCGCTCCGGCAGCATCTCCCTCCGCGCCCGCGTCGACACCCGCGTCAGCACCCTCTCCCGCACCTTCTCCCACATCCACACCTTCCGCGCCGTCACTCTTCCCCTCTGCCCCTCGATTCGCTCCCGCTCCGGCGTCCACCACCCGCACATCTCCGACTCCGATCTTCACGTCATCATCGTCATCTGCCGAATCTGCCAAATCCTTCCAACATTTCTTAAAATCGTCCATAGCTATTTAATTTTTAACATTTATATCCTTTATCATCCATCTTCATCATCCCCCGTCTCGCCTACATCCTCCCCGGCCTTTCGCCACCGCCCTCACTTTCATCCATCCTCTCGACCTTCATTCCTCGCCACACCATTCATCCTTTCCCAGGCCTCTTGCCTCCCTCACATCCATCTCCCCGGCCTTCTCCCTGGCCTTCAGTCACCGCCTCCCCACTCATCCATCTTCTCAGACCTTCTCGCCCTCGCCACATCCATCTCCCCGACCTTCTCGCCGACTCCGGCGGGCAAAAGCCCGCCGTTATCGACTCGAAAGCCACGACGCCATTCAATGACTTTGATAGCGTTATGCTCCAGTAAGATTAAGTGATCCGGCTGCTGATCCTGGCAAGCCGGCGTCCGAGACCCGTTTTCAATCCCCAACGAGCCACTTTGAATAATCGTTGGGGATTTCATAGCTGTCGGGGCGTCACCGTTTTCCTGTTCCTCTTCCTTTTTCTGTTCCTTTTTCTCTTCTCATATCCCTTTTTCCGTTTCCATTCTTTTGCAAGAATACATCGTTTTTCGCAATCATCCTAACAAAAAAGGAAAAACTTATCAACTTTTAAAAAGCCAGACGCTCTCTCCCGCTCCGCGCATTTTTCAATGCAACATATTCCTCTTGCAATCAATCATTTGTAAAACAAACGATGTTCATTTTTTCTCGTAGCAGTCCACATTTAGTGCCCATTTTTTGACATCAATTGTCACAAATTCCCAAAGCGTTTTGGGAAAATTACATTTTCAGCACTTTACATCTCGTCATACGAATTCCCCCTCTGATTACTTTTTCCCACCATCTCCCCCACGATGCCATATTGACCATCCTCGCCCTCCACCGTCACTCCATCCCTCACACCTCTCACTTCTCCCCATCACTCCACCCTTCTCACTTCATCTCATCACTCCATCTCCTCGCTCCACCCTGACTTGTCCTAATTTTTGTTTACAGATTTATTTGACTTTTGATATCAAAAGTCCTGACGTTTGAAGAGATGTCCTAACATCTGTTGTCAAAGATAGTATTTTTCTTCTGCTTTTTCAGGACAAGTCATTTCAATGCATCCTTCAGAATCTTAGCATAATCTTCGGCTAGACTTGCAGGTTTGAGAATCTTGATATCCGGAGCATAAGTAAGGAGGCTCTGCTTCAATTCCACATTGATCCTGACATGCAGTTTGATATCAACAGTCTGATCATCAATTCGCCTAAAAATTTGGCTTTGATGTATCGGCTTTGTCTCAATATACTTGCCAGAGACCCCGTAAACCAGGAACTCAACTTCTTCCACTTTCGCATCAGCTAACACCGTTACTCCTACTACATCAGAAAAATAATCTTCCCAATTCCAATCCTCTCCTTCAGCATTCTTTTCAAGTTTTATATATGTTTCCGAAGAGTCTTCAATATCCTCAACTCTGTCCAATGCCAAGTTCCAAATGGAGTCGGCAGTATCAGTTGTAATGCCAAAAGCAAACCAGCGACTGTTGTGCTGCTTCAAGTATTGAGTATGGAAATCGATATAATATGGTTCCTTGACAAAGGGATGATATTTGATTTTCAGCACTTTCTTGTATAATATGGCATTATAGAACTGGGGAAGGAGTTCAATGCCCTTCGCATCGATGTTGCTCTCAAACTCGAAAAACTTCTCAGTCTCAACACCTTCTCCAATTCTTGCGTTATTATTGCCGACTCCCTGCATTGTCAGCTTCACCAAAGTATCTTGAAGCCATTCAAATTGTGGAAGACCGGAAAAATGGCTGATGCTCTCAGCGGTTTCTTTTAGCCATTGCATCTGCACCTGAGACAGGGGCATATTGTTAATAGAGAATTCCGGATTCTCATATCTGAAATACACCACCCTTCCGTCTTTAACGCGCTTGATCTCTACCTTCCACTCATCGCACCCCTCCATAAAAGCTATATCCTTATACACTTGTCGCTTCGTCACCTTAATCCTATCGCCACCCTTATAAGAAAGAGCATCATTGCATGCTTCAACCAAATCATCGATGTTATATCGCCTTCCGGTATTCCGGAAGCATTCATCCAAAGTCCTGTACCTCAGCCAAGCGTCTTTATTAATTGCCATATTAATAATATCTTTACATTAATGCTTTACAAATATAGCCAGATTCGCATAATGTGTGAATATACATTTCACAATTAAGCTTTTTCTTTGCGGTCATAAACAGATTGTTTATGAGATCATCAAATCGCATATTTCCAAATTGGGCGCAAATCGAAGCTCAGTACAATCCCCTCACTGAAGGAGAAAGGGCTCTCTTGGAATATTTTGATGATAACCTTCCGAGAGACGACAAATGGAAAGATGGCGATAAACTTGTCGACTATCATGGGTGGTTGATTTTTTCTCAGCCATACTTGGATGGAATGAGGCCTGACGTAGTAATATTCAACCCCTTTATAGGAGCAACCATTTATGAGGTGAAAGACTGGAACTTAGCACTTTATTCAATATCAGACGGTAGCATCTACGTCTCGGATGGCAATAATAGACATGAAGTACTGAGTCCCATTATCCAAGTGAAACACTACAAGGAGAACTTGATCAGTAAACTGATACCAAACATAGGAGAATTCATAGACAATGAACATAAAGCATTCGGCTTGATTAAAACTGGCCTTTATTTTCACAACTCAACGACACAGAATTGCCTAAACTTTCTTAAACAATTGGATCCGGTCGTAGATAAACCTTATTTCCATTGTTTTGGGAATGACTTTATACGTGTTAGTGGCTATGAAAAAGATGTTGTACCAAACTACGACATTTATTCAAGCAATTATTGGGAATCTTCATGGAATAGCGAGATTCTCTTTTGGCTAAAACCACCTTTCCACAGTCTTGAACAATGCACAATGTTGAAACTTCGTGGCAACCAAGTCAAAATTGCAGAGCCCCAGTCGGGTCACTATAGAGTCAGGGGTGTCGCAGGGAGCGGAAAGACACAAGTGCTGGCGTACAGAGCAGCTAAACTTGCATCGCAGGGCAAAAATGTACTCATACTTACATTTAATATTACTCTTTGGCACTATATCAAGGATATGATAGCCAGGGCTCCGTTTGAGTTCGACTGGAGCAGAATCACCTTCGATAATTTCCACAATTTTTGCAAAAACATTCTTTACAAGTTAAATACTAATTGGCCTCATTGTGACGGTGCCAATGATGTTTTTTTCAAGGAAGTAGTTCCCGAAGAAGTCAAGAAAGTAATTAGTAGAAATGGTGCAGATTTCCACATCTACGATGCAATATTGATTGATGAAGGTCAAGACTATGAATTCGAATGGTACGACTTGCTAAACCGTTATTTCTTGACAGGTAACGACGAAATGGTCGTAGTCTGTGATAAACGCCAAAATATTTACGGAAGAGACCTTAACTGGCTCGATAAGACAGTAACCAAAAGTGGACTTGAAAAATTTGGGGACTGGATAAGATTATCAATTTCTTATAGAATTCCGCCCCAAGTTATGCGTATGGCAAATGACTTTGCCGAGACATTCAAGTTGGATATGGAAATAAAGGGCGAAAATATGGACATGGATCCGACTCTACCCAATATGTCTTCCATCGTGATATGGATGAATATTGGTACAACCGAATGGCCTGACTATCTTATCGCCGCTTATGATCTATTAAAAGAACAAGGTGAATCTGCTTCAGATATAGTAATGCTGTTGCCAAGTCATCTCATCGGCATAAAAGCAGTTAAGTTATTCAAAGAGAGGAAGTCAATGTCGGTCAATCATATATTTGGGCAACTAGTAATAGATCAAGAAGGCAATAAAAAAGAGATAGAATCACACCACCATAAGATGTCATTTTGGATGGGAGATGGCAGGTTGAAGATGTGCACCGTTCATAGCTATAAGGGATGGGAATCACAAGACGTCGTGATACTGATTCCAAATAACACGGAACTGGTATATGACCTGCGAACGGACGCACTACATAATGAGGAACGAATCAATTGGGATTCATTGCTTTACACAGCTATGACTCGCACAAGGCATAATCTAATCATCCTGAATGAATGTCCAAAATACAATTCCTTCGGTGAAAAATATCAACCAAGTATGAACACTTAATAGAAAATGTGAATTTGCTCTTCACACATTAGCACTTCCTTTGCGTTTGAAAAGAGAATAAAAGTATTAACTTTGAATTTAGATCTTTGAGGTAGATGGTTCCAGGGTTTTGAAATTGCAGACTGCATTCGGTCTGTACAGCAAAGCGCTTGCGCTTTAGCTTGCAATGGTACCATGTTATCATTACTTCTTACGTTTCACTAAGAAAAATAAGAAATAAATATAATATATGAACTGACGTCCGGTGTATTATCAAGAAAGAAAATCAGAACCGTTTACCTCAAAGTTTTTTTGATATGTCAGAACAGATTAATAATACAATAAAAGAGAGTTTTGCAAAACTGAGCACCAAAAGCGACTTGCTTGACTTGCTCAATTCTGCTAAAATTTCCATGTATGGAAAGAAGGCGAAGCCTATCTCCATTACGCAGTTGAATTATTATGCTTTTGCGACATATCAAAACGATAATTGCTATCAATCCTTTGAGATCAAGAAGAAGAGTGGAGGCACACGCACAATCTCCGCTCCAGTTAAGGGATTGAAGGCCATCCAAAGATCTATCAATTACATCTTTGAACAAGTCTATAGGCCAGACAAATCTGCTTATGGCTTCGTAAAAGGGAAGTCGGTCGTTGACAACGCCTCTGTCCATACTGGCCAACACTACGTTTATAATATAGACTTGAAGGATTTCTTCCCTAGTATTGACCAGCAAAGAATATTTGCCAGGTTAAAAGGCAAACCTTTCTGTCTTCCCGCTGAAATAGCTACCATCATCTCAAATCTTTGCTGCCGCTATATGCCGGTCGAGCGCAAAACAGCAGACGGAATCTATGAAACCGTTACTAAAAGCGTTTTGCCTCAAGGGGCTCCTACTTCTCCTATTCTTTCAAACATCATTTGCGAGAGACTTGACAAGAGAATGTCGGATCTTTCAAGATCATACAACGTAAGATACACACGCTATGCTGATGATATGACCTTCAGCAGTATGTATAATACGTTCAAAGATAATGGCGACTTTGTCAATTCTATTCATTCCATAATTGAAGAAGAGCACTTCCGATTGAACACCGGGAAAACAAGGCTTCAGTCAGATAATCGCCGACAAGAAGTAACCGGTCTGATTGTAAATAGTAAAGTCAACGTTTATCAAACATACGTCAAGTACATTCGCGTTTGGCTACATTTATCTGAAAAGATAGGTCTTGAAAAAGCCCAGGAAATTTTTGCTCAAAAAATTGGCAAGCGGAATATCATCTCTGTTCTTGAAGGGAAACTACTTTATCTTAAAATGGTAAAGGGAATAGATAATCCGACTTATGTTAAGCTCCAAAAGAGAATGGACAAGCTCATCTCAAAGAAGGAAAGCATATCTTCAATACTTGACGTCTGGGAAAAAGAAGGTATGGATAAGGCAATGGATACCTATTATTCAAAGGAAGGTTCTACACCTTCTCTCAATAAGATGAGTGATACAAGTAATCATTCACACATTACTTTTATCAGTTGCTCGCGACTTGACAAATTCAATGAAAAGAACAACAGCAATATTTCAGTAATATTTGATAAAGATGGCAAGGCCCATCCAAGCATCAGCACATTCGATAGAATCAAGATTTATTGCAGCAAGAAGTTAACGTCATCGGACAGTTTGCAGATTAGTAAATGCAAAACTGATAAAGATACATTCTGGCTGATTGCTCTTCATCGCGCAGATTCATTATCAGACATACCTTCAATTTTATCTAGATTAAATGGACACTTATAACGATAAAAGCCTATTTGTTGCCGATTTATTAAGAAATAAGAGAATGCCTCTCGAAGATCGGGAGCGCTTGCTGGAACTGTGCGCCAAAGAAATTGATACCAAGAACGAATTAGAAGTACTTGAGTCCCCTAAAAGAAAGGAACAACCACATTGTCCAAAGGACACTGCAAAATTTCTATCATTATTCAATAAACGGGATGGCTTTAAATATCTTACACATAGTTATGAAGACATAAACAGTCCTTTTAGCTATGAGAAGTTAATTAATGACTTCAAGCAAGTCTTCAATACAGCTACTAAGAAATTAAAAGTCCCCATCTCCCTCTATTCCCTTGTTCGATATTTCATTTTCGGGCAAGAAGATGGGAAACACCAATACTGGATGTCATATCGAACAAAAGAAAAACAACAAGGAAGTTGGTCCAATGATGAATGGAAGCAATGGGCGAGTGATAAGCAATCATCTCCAATTGAGAATGAAGAATTCAAAAAATGCATTGAAGAATTCCGACATAATACAAGAATCGTTCCGCCCGACTTAAAAAATATGGTAGATATCACTATCAAAGATGTCAACAAGCAGAATCGCTTTAAAATTGAAGAAATAGAATTAGAAAAAGCAGATTTCTTAGCTTTTGTACCAGCATTATCTTCTGCCATTAAAACGATACTAAGCCAAATGTGTTCTGAAAGATATTATGGTTATCCGAATATTTGTATTTCATACAAAAGGGCAACATTAGATTCGGACTTTATGATGCGAACAATAGCCATTACTCAAAAGAACTCATATCCGCTGAATCCATTAATAGACGTGAAAAATAAAATGTATAATCAAGAAGGCGGCGATTTTAGTGAAATCAGAAGAAAACTTTGTGGTAATTGCAACTGGTCGATCGAAACAATCTGGGACGGGAAGCCTTTACGATGGAATATACTCACAGACACAAATCATAGTGAAATTGAGGAAATACATGAATCAGCAGTAACGGGGTTCACACATATCTTAACATATTATTACTATGGAAAAGATCTATCTCTTTGATGACAATCAAGACAATAGCATTGAAAACTATCATGCAACTTATATCAAAGATGGCACATACGGAGATATACTGGAATACATTAGCAAACTTAAAATTTGTGAGAAGGATGGATTAACCTATCTATCAGACGCGAAATGCATATTAATCCACACATCTTTTCCTGACTTTAATAATGATCACGCCGTCGATGGTAGCTCCATATTATACCAAATCATAGTGGGAAATATTTGTGATTACGGAGACAAAATACCTCTTGTGTGTTTTAGTGGAGCTGATCAGGAAACTTGCCTAGTAAATTCAACATTTATGTCTCAAATCAGCAAAAGGAATTTTTATAAAAACTTGAAGGATTTCCTCAATAATTATCAAGAAAACAAGACAATCAATTTAAAAATATTAAAATACGGAAAAGACTATATTTTAGAAGAGGCGAAAGGCTACGCGTATTCGATTTTCAAGGCATTAAAAGGAAAAGAATCTGATGTCATACCTTTTGAGAAGGCAAACAGCATTAAAGAATTCAGATTATTAATTCAACTTTCGTACAATTCTGAAAACAAATATGATGAAATTATCAACGACTTGGAAGATAATCCAATTACAATAAAAGAATTCAAGGATAAGATAAATAAACTAATCTCAAGCTTTACTTATTATGGGAAAAATATATATAATTGGTAATGAATTAGATAATAATGTCTTTCTAAACATTGATACAGAACTGATCCCTATGCCAGAAATAGCAATAAATGACAACTCTGTTAACAATTTTCTAAAGAATAAACTATGCAATAAAGAAATCAGTAAATTAGTAATAGATATTTCGGACCCTAAAAAAACAGAACTTGGATTACTGATTGCTTTTCATTTTAGATTATCGATTGATTTATTGGGAGAAAACGTATTGTGCCCAATATTGATGATATCTGATTTCCCTATAGAAACTTACCTAAATCGTGGTTATCTAAGTCAACTCTTTATTACAGAGAGCATATTTTTTTCCACAATCAATGATGCCAAACTAGTAATCGAACATATTACACCACTTTCTAAAAACAATTATTTCACCGGCTTTGTTGATAGAATCAATATTTTACCTCCAGCAAACACTGGTAGACATTCACTTGCCAATCAATGGGGCGCCAAAATACTGGATGAAGTATCTGTGGCAAATGCTCTTCAAAGCGATCAATCGATAGAACAGTGTATGCACACACTGTATTTCAAATTCATTCGCTCATTATCCTATAGTTTCAACGAAAAAACCAACAAGAATACCCATAACAATGAAATTGAATTTATTGATGTTAGCAGTTATAATTCAAAAGTATTATTAATTGATGATGAAGCCGCGAAGGGATGGGGAAAAGTACTTCGCAAAATAATAAAAGTCAAGACTACCGATGATTTTCAAGTGATAGACGAAACAACTCCAGACTATAAGCATCTAAGTGATTCATCTAAAAAAATTATTGAGCAAGGGAAATTTGACATATACTTACTTGATTTACGGATGAACGGAACAGCTGAAGAAGACGGGAACAATCCGGAAGCATTTTCCGGAATGAAAATTCTTAAAGAAATCAAAAAGCAAAATCCAGGCAACCAAGTTATTATCCTCACAGCATCTAATAAAGCATGGAATCTCAAAGCTGTATTAGATGCTGGCGCAGATGGTTACTATATTAAAGAATCTCCAGAATATCGATTTCCTACTTCTTTCTCTACAACTAATTTCAAGGATTTGAAATATTCGATAGAATTAGCCGCCTATAACTCCTATCTAAAAATAATATACAATCGTAAAAAAGATTTACTCAAGACGCTTGATGGTATTCAATCCATAATTCAAGGACTGACATCAAGAACTAATGACAAAATCTGTAAACAAATATTAATAGACGATCTATTTTCTACAGATACAGTTTCCGAAATTGAATCACAAATCGAGCTTTCTTTCAATTTATTATTAAATGCTGGAAAGGGTGAAACCAGCACTAGAGGTAATGACGTTGAAGATAACTTATACGCATATGCTTATGTCTCGACATGCTACATCTTTGAGGTAATTAACAATCAGTATATCAGCACTGATAAAACAGCAGCACAATATTTAGCCCGGACAGGTTCAAGTTTAAACGACTACGATAAACCATCAGGCAAGCGTTCCCCCCACCTAATTAATGATAATAAAGTGGCTGCATGGATTAAAGTTGCTAATATACATGATCAGATTCTAAATATCAATGATCCACAATTTAACAAAGATGTCTCAAAATTAATCGACATTAGAAACACATTCATCCATAATAAACAAAAAATCAACACAAGTACACAAGCGAAACAATTGAGCAAAATCTCTCAATTAAAAGATGCCGACATATTAAATCCAGATGGATATAGATTGTTATTTGACTTTATCATCAAGTACATCTCTGAATTCACTGCCTTTTTCAAAAATAAAACTAAAAACATTCTTAAATAATTACTAGTTGTTAGTACCCTATCTTCCCCCTCTCACGCTTCTCCGTCCTCCCTATCTTTTCATTGTCACACGCCTCACGTGTAGCCATCCCTGTTAGTGTTATAATATACCCTATTTTTCAGGCCATTTTGCGGAGTGATAATTAAACATTACTATTGAACAAAATGGAAAAGATGAAAGGGAAACGAGAACGTCATTCATCGAGCTTCAAGGCAAAAGTTGCGATAGAAGCGATTAAAGAGAGAGAGTTTACGGGAGCTGTCGACTCGATTTAAGGTAGGGACTGTCGTAAAATGTTGAAGATTTCCCAACAAATTGATTGATAATGTGATAGGAAGTTTGTATATTTGATGTGGAGAAAAAAGATTCCTCCAAACGCCCGAAAAAAGCAAAATTTGGAGGAATCGCAAAATAAATCTGCATGTCAAAAGTACGAAATTTTGCTGAAATAGCACCAAACATTGGATTCTCGGAGTTTGATTTTTATGACCTTTACAGGTCCACCTTTGAAAAGTCCGAGTTGGGAAGGATGAAGCGACTTCTGCCTCTCCACGAGATGGCTGAGAGCTTCGGGCTGACGTGCAAGAGCATGAAGCCGAAGCTGGGACGGAGGTCCTACTTCACGCCGGAGGGGAAAGTGGCGCTGATGTTCCTGAAGATGTACACGCAGATGAGCTCCCCCGAAACTGCTGGAGCAGCTGGACGGGAACATCCACTTCCAGATGTTCTGCGATGTGATGATAGATCCGACCCATCCATTGACGAACTACAAGCTGCTGGATGACATCGTGATGGAACTCGCCGGCAAGTTGAAGATACAGCACCTTCAGGACATCCTGGCAGCGAAGTGGAAGCCGTACATGAAGGACCTGGACACAATGTTCACCGATGCCACCTGTTATGAGAGCGATATGAGGTATCCGACGGATCCGAAATTATTGTGGGAAGGGATAGAGAAGATTTACGAGACCATGTGCGAGTTGAGCGCGAGATTGGGGATTCGCCGTCCGAGAACGAAGTTCCTTGATGTTCAGAAAGCAGACCTGACATACAGGAAGCAGCGCAGGCATAGCAAGAGCCAGACGCGGAAGATGACGCGCAGGCTGATCGATCTACTCGGAAAGATATTGAAGGAGATACGTGAGATGGAACGGGACTATGAGAATGCGGAGAGGCTGCTGACGGAACGCGAGAAGGGAGACATGGAAATCATCACGAGGATGTGCCGCCAGCAGAAGAGCCACTTCAACAGGAACGACTGCCGCGAGAGCATCTCTGACAGGATAGTGAGCATCAGCAAGCCGTACGTGAGACCGATAGTGAGAGGCAAGGAGGTCAAGAGCGTGGAGTTCGGGGCGAAGGTGAACGACATACTGGTCGACGGGATATCGTTCATCGAGAAGCTGTCCTTCAACGCCTTCAGCGAGGGCACCAGACTGGGACACTGCGCGACGCTGCACAAAAGGCTGTTCGGAGTGGATGTGAGGAAGATAGGCGGAGATGCCGGCTATGCCGGGACCGTGAACAGGGACTTCTGCAGGGAGAACGGGATACAGACGTCGTTCGCAAGGAGGGGCAGGCCGTCCAGCGGGCACAAGGAGAAGGACTTTGCAAGGCAGGAACTTGCAAGGGTCAGGGCGACAGCGATGGAAGGCTCGTTCGGAACGCAGAAAGAGCATTACGACCTGAGGCGTGTCAAGGCCAGGACTAAGATCACGGAAATCCTGTACATCTTCTTCGGCATCCACACGGCGAACGTGGTGCAGCTTGCGGACAGGATAGAGCGACGAGCGAAGCTGGCAGTGGCCTGAAAGACGAAAACATGCACATAAAATGTGCTTCGGCAGGGGAACTACGCCCCTGCCATAGAAAACAGACGAAAAATCCGGCCGAAACGACCGGAATGAGATATGAAAGTTGAAAAATGACTGAACGAATGAAGGTGGAAGATAAGATAAGTCGCCAGTCCGTTCAAATAAAAAACATTAAACGACAATCCCTAAGGTAGTGGCTGAAGCCAGAGCATGTAGAGCGGATGACATCTTCAAACTTTGAGGCAACGTATATGCCTTTGACTCAACGGCTATCGAGCTTTGTCTTGAGACGTTCAAGCGGGCTCTTTTCCGAAAGAATCAGGGAAAAGGAGGCATCAAAGTTCATACGCTGTATGACATTGAGACTTCGATTCCGACATTCTTCCACATTACGGAAGCTCGTGTTCACGACATGAACGCAATGAATCTGATTCCGTATGAAGAGAACCCGTTCTATATCTTCGACAGAGGGTACAATGACTTCAAACGTTTATAATACTACCGAAAAAGAGACCAGTGAATAAGTTGCAATAAGAAGGAATAACTTTACTCGGAAATGAAAGAGACAAGAAGGAAATTCAGCGCGGAATTCAAGGCGCGGGTATCGTTGGACGCCGTAAGGGAACGAGAGACACTTGCGGAATTGGCAAAGAAGTATGAATTATCACCGGTTGTGATCTCAAGATGGAAAAGGGAGTTCATAGGGAATTCCAAGGCGGCATTCGAGAGCAAGGGCGAGACGGAAGAAGAGAGCGGGAAGAGAGAGAAAGCCTTGTACGAGAAGATCGGGAAACTGGAGATGAAGCTGGATTTACCTTCGGTTTCAATCGGCGTCGCTTGGCATAATCAGAACAAGTTCTGCTTCTGCGCTCGCTAGCACGATTGTTTGCGAAGCGGGCATCAGAGAAGTTGGGGATACCGATGCCCGCAGACGACTGATATCTCCGGGGAACTCCCTTAGCATCAATGACCAGTGCGAGGTGATGGGGATAAGCAAGGGGAAGTTGTACTATAAGGCAAAAGGGACAAGCAAACAGGATCTGGAAATGATGAAAGAGATGGACAAGGAACATATGGACAATCCCGGGGAAGGAGTCATAGGCCTTACGGACTGGCTCAGGTTCCAAGGGTACAGCATCGACCTTACCTACATTCCGATGCGTAAGGGCTTCATGTACCTGACGGCAATCATCGACGTGTACAGCAGGTACATAGTCGGATGGGGCCTGAACAATTCGCTGGACTCGTCGAGCTGCATCGAGGTCCTGCAATCTGCCATCAGGAGACACGGCTGTCCGGAGGTCATAAACTCCGACCAGGGGTGCCAGTTCACCTGCAGGGATTGGGCCGAGGCCTGCAGGACTTCGGGAATAAGGGTCAGCATGGATGGACGCAGGCGGTGTCTGGACAACATATGGATAGAGAGATTTTGGAGGACGATAAAAAGGAACTACATTTATTTGTTTCCCGAAGAGAACGGACAAGACCTCTATCGTGGAATAAAGAGATTCATAGGGAAGTACAATTACAGGCGGCCACATCAGGGAATAGCTCACCGGACACCGTTCCAGGTCTATTCCGCGGTGGTAGCATGAAAGGACAACAATTAACTCAAGAATGACTTATATTGGTCTCAAAAGTGATAGTACTTAATAATTGATACTTCGGTGCTTTTATTCCTTTGAAAGTGCGTAGTTTACAATACCATTTTATCCTGGCATATATTAACAAAGTAACTTGAGTAGAGATCTGTTCATCTTTCCAACAGAAATGTATACCAAAAGTATAAAATTCATCAAATATTCTCATATATATTTGGCTGAGTTAGAATAAAATAGTAATTTTGTCTGCAAATACTAACGATAGCGCAATTGCAAATACTAATATTCATACAACGAAATATACTAATTTTAGCACATATATAAATACTAAATAAAAAGATATGGCAACGGTAAACGAACGATTAGCTGAGTCTCTCCGAGTGTTGAAGAAATATCAGGAGAAAAATGACTATACAGTGATTCATGGTAAGGATACGCTCGGAACGACACATACAAACAGGCTACTTAATAGCGGCTATCTACAGCAGATCATCAAGGGCTGGTATATGTCATCACTTCCAGGCAATGAAGGTGATACCACAGTTTGGTACACCTCTTATTGGCATTTCATCGCTGCCTATGCAAATAACCGTTTCGGCAATGAATGGAGCCTGTCAGCGGAACAATCTTTAGCCTTCTATAGTGGCTATTATGTAGTACCGAAACAAGTCGTTATTCGTGCAACCAAAGCCAGTAATAATATCATTCAGCTTAGGTATGGCGATACACTTCTTGACGTTACAGCAACACTACCACGTAAATTGGTGAAGGAGTCGCAATTTGGATTAAATATCTATTCCATGGCAGAGGCATTGCTGTACTGTTCACCGCAATATTTCATTACCAACCGCATTGAGGCACAAACTTGTCTGGAATCTTTTTCTGATGCTACTGAGATTATTGCTTTAGCAAGCGATCAAGGCAATTCCACCAGAGCTGCACGTATCGTCGGCGCTTTGAATGCCATAGGTCGAACGGATCAAGCTGATAATATCATGCAAATGATGAAACGACTTGGATATGACATTCGCCCTGAGAACCCATTCGAAGAAGGCAAAGATTTTACTTCAGGCATTTTTCAGCGTTCACCTTATTCTGTAAGGATTCAACTGATGTGGGAGAAAATGCGCAAACAGATAATAGAACTAACTCCACCATCAACCATTAATGTGGATATAGAAAAGGTCTTGGCAAATATGGATGCCAACTATGTGAAGGACTCCTATCATTCATTGTCTATAGAAGGCTATCGTGTAACAGAAGAACTGATAGAGAGGGTTCGTAGTGGGAAATGGGATCCCATTGATGTAAAGCAAGACAGTGATTCGCGTAATGCACTAGCGGCCCGTGGATATTATCAGGCATTCCAAAGCGTTCGCGAAAGTGTAAAAAGTATTCTGCAAGGTAAGGGTCAAGCTGGTGACATTGTTGCAGATCAACTGCAGAACTGGCATTTCGAACTGTTTGAACCATGCGTACAGGCCGCCATCATTCCGGCAAGCGATCTTGTCGGGTATCGCAAACATCAGGTTTACATCCGCGGTTCAAAGCATACTCCATTGAATCCGGATGCCATTATTGATGCGATGCAAACCTTCTATACTCTGCTAAAACAAGAAGAGAATGTGTTGGTTCGTTCCATCCTTGGACACTTCTTCTTTGTATACATCCACCCATATATGGACGGTAACGGACGTACCGCTCGCTTCATCATGAATACGATGTTAGTGACGGGAGATTACTTATGGACAATTATTCCAATCGAGAGACGTGATGAATATATGGCTACTCTTGAAACAGCAAGCATCGATGGTGACATCATCCCGTTTGCAGAATTCATATATAGTCTCATCGGATATGCTATCTAAATTCTTTAGTAATTTTTTGAATCCTGAAATATGCAATTATGATGTTGAGAATCTTTCTTTATAAAAACTCATTAGTGTCTACTAAAAATTTATATATTGTTCTTTGAAAATATTGATATTTAGTTTGTTATAGCGGCCTTTTGACCATACGGACTTGAATTTGTTTCAAGACAAATTCGAGTCTGCAAGCGACTTCAGCACGATTTTCTTGCGTGCTGGCGTTTCGGTGTCGACCACCGACGAACGCTGAAGGATGTCGACGCCGATCCACTGCAGATACATCTCCTCAGGAGCGATGAAGGCGGCAGTAGGAATCACGATCGACTGCATCTGCGGGCAATCCGCAAAAGCGTTCTCGCCGATTGAGCGCACCGAGTCGGGTAATACAAGGGACTTGAGACTCAGGCACCCGTGAAACGAATGAGCCCCGATGGACCTCAGTCCAGCAGGCAGTTCGATGTTGCTCAATACCTTGCACCAGTTGAAAACTCCGTCCTTCATCTCCACGATGGCCTTCGGGATGATTACCGACTCCAGAGCAGAGCAGTACCTGAACGCCTGGACGCCTATTGAAACCACTCCCGCAGGAATGTCGATGGACTTCAATGCCGAACACCCCATAAAGGCCCCCTTCCCTATTCTTTTCAAGGTTGAAGGCAATTTGACTGATTTCAATGCTGCGCAGCCTCCAAAGGCCTTCTCCCCTATCAATTCCACTCCTTCTGGAATGGCTATCTCTTCCAGCGCCGTGCATCCGGTAAAGACATCGTTCCTGATCTCCTCAAGTCCGAGGGGCAATGCAATCCTCTTGAGCCCCTCGCATCCGCGAAAAGCTCCGCTTCCTATCTTCCTTACAGAATCCGGTATCAGGACTGACTTTAATTCTGTAGAATACTCGAACGCGCCTTCTGATATTTCAGTGGCGTCTGCCGGTATCACATAATCACCCGCAATTCCCGATGCGCTCAAGATACTCTTTCTGTCATCGCTGAAACGCACGGTATACCATTCCTCATCATTTCCTTCAGCGTTTTTCTTTCTTTCAGCCATATTGGGCTCTCTTCAAGTTCAAGTTATTTTCGTATGCAATTTAGACTCTTCCCAAAATACAATCAAGTTCATTCAAGTTCATTTCCAATGAAGTTTAAAAACCTAATACCCTATTGCGCCAACTTTCATATATTTGTTACAATTAAATTTAAAACTTGATTGCCGCTATGAATACCCCTGAAGTGCAGGAACTTCTCCATAAGGTTGAGGAACAGTACAAGACTCTTAACATTACCTCCAAAGGCCTTTACGAGCTCGCCGAGGCGGTCGAGGACAAGACGGGCGAGTACATCTCCCCTTCCACGCTGAAGCGTCTCTGGGGATACGTCGGCGACAAGCACGAAACTCGCAAGAGTACTTTGGACATCCTTGCCCGGTATCTCGGCTTCGCAAACTTCGAGTCCTTCACCCAGGACCTCAAGAAGGCTCCCCAGTACAACTCCTACTTTTTCTCCACTAACCAGATCAAGTCGGCAGAGCTGGACGAAGGCGACCGGGTCGAAATAGGTTGGGCGCCAAACCGCATCATAATAATCGAATATCTCGGCAATGAATCTTTCAAGGTCATCTCCAGCGAGAACTCCAAGCTCGAGTTCGGCGACACCTTCAGCGTCAAGAACTTTATGCTCGGCTTCCCGCTTTACATCCCTGCCATCACACGCGGCGACGCCCTGACTCCTCCTTATCTCGCCGGCCGCAACGGCGGGCTCTCTCTCCTCCAGAAGATGCCTCCCCTTCAAGCCCCTGAAGGCCAATGCTCCGCGCAGCAGTAACTCCACCCGTCTACGCTTATGAATACCCTTGATTCTTCTTATTGGGTAACTGACGACCGCAAGTCCGACCCCGACGGGTCCATCAATGCCGAAAGCGGCAGTTTCAGCGACATCACCATATTAGCCGACCCTCCTCAGGGCTTTTACAGGCTATATCGCGCAAAGCGCTACGGCAAGTTCCACATACTCAAGGTTCTTAAGCCGGACTATGCCCAAAACCCGCTCTACTGGGAGTTGATTCGTAAAGAGTTCGACATCGGCTACAGCCTCGACCATCCCAACATCCGCAAGACCATCAGCTTCGAGTACATACCCGAAGTCTGCTCCACCCTATATGAAGGCTCCGACAAGACGCAGAACCGTCCTGCAGCAGCCGGATGCATCGTGCTGGAATATGTCGACGGCCTCCCCCTCTCCGAGCTCATCGCCCATAATTCATTGTCGTACAGCCAGAAGCACAAGATACTCAACCAAGTCTGCGACGCACTGGCCTACGTCCACGCCAAACAGATAATCCATCGCGACCTCAAGCCCGACAACATCCTGGTCACCAGCAACGGCTGCAACGCCAAGATCATCGATTTCGGCCTTTCCGACACCGATGACTATTGCGAGCTGAAAGCCCCCGCCGGTTCCCGCGACTACGCTTCCCCCGAGCAGAAAGCCGGCCAGCCGCTTGACTGCCGCAGTGACATCTACTCTCTCGGCCTCATAATCAGCGACCTGACCAACCTCTACCCGAAGACTGTCGCCAAGTGCACCAAGCCAAACCGTGAAGAGCGCTTCGCTTCTGTAGCCGACGTAGTCAATGCTGCGCGCAGCGAAGTCGGGACCCGCCATACCATCATCCTGACCTCTGCCATCTGCGCGGCTATTGTGCTGGGCCTTGCATTGACCTGGCTGATCCGTAATGCCAATAAGCCCGATTTCAGCACAGTGCACGACCTTACCGCCGACGGCCGGTACGCCAACTGCTATGTGGTCAGCAAGCCAGGGCGCTACAAGTTCGCCACCACTCTCGTGGATGGCACGCCACTCGAACACGGCGACATCGCGCATTGGTACTGGCAGTCCCCTGAAATCCTGCTGGAAAACATCGTCTACGGCGGCAACTACATCTCGTTTACGGTCAAAAAAATCGGCAAGGGCGGCAACGCGCTGATTACATTCGAGGATTCCAAGGGAATAAGGATCTGGAGCTGGCACATCTGGGTCACGCCTTACAGTCTCAATGAAATGAATGTCAGCCTAAAGGGACACGACTGGCTGAGCTGCAACCTCGGCGCCACTTTCGTTGCGTCCACCAAGGACTCGGCCGCCATCAGCAGGATCTCCGACGAGGAACTCCAGCGCACTTACGGCCTGTATTACCAGTTCGGGCGCCCCACCCCTTTCCCCGGCGGCAACGTCAAGGGAAGGAACTCCGAGAACTTCAACACCGGATTCTCCGCACCAAGCGTCTTGAACAACGCTTACATAGGAAGGTTCAAGCTATGGGCCTTCTGCTTTGACAGTTCCATCACCATCGAGTCTGCCTTGCGCAAACCGATTTACGCCTTCATTCGGAGCGCCGACCAGCCTTATCCGTTCCTCTTCCCCACATCATCCACATCCGACGTCACCTTATGGGGAGGACACGCCATCCCTGAATCCGACAGCCTTCTTCTGCACGTCCCGCCATCGGCAGGCAAAAGCGACTACGACCCCTGCCCTCCAGGATATCGCATGCCAAACTCCATCGAGCTTTACGAAGACCTGAATCCCAACAACGTCATAACCTCTACCAAGAACAGCATGGTCGTAAGCACATCAGTCAATGGTACGAACTCGATGATCGTCGGGAACAACGGCAAGTTCGTCCTCATTCCGGCCGCCGGGCATATCACAGTCAACCCAAGCCACGTGTCGATGGTCGTCAACGTCGGCTATGACTGCCTTTATCCGACGTCGGACATCTGCTGCATAGGAACGACGCCTAGAGCTTCCCTGTCGCCCGACCTGTCATCATCTGAACATCAGGTTCCGTCTCAAAAGCCCCTTCTCTACGAGAACCTCGCGATGTATTTCTACACCCGCTTCTTCACCGCATTCTCCTCCGACTTCCTTTCACTGACGCCCATCCGCTGCGTCCGCGAATCGCCCCGCCGTTGATTGACCAACCTCACATTGGTTTCCCAAAAGTGCTCTGCAAAAGTGCCCTGCAAGGGTCTGCAACCCAGAAGTGGGAAACCATTGTGAGGTTGCGCAACTTGAGGTTGGTTTCCCAAAAGTGCCCTGCAAGGGTCTGCAACGCAGAAGTGGGAAACCATTGTGAGGTTGGTATTGGAAGCGAAAGAAAAAAGACTTACCTTTGAGATGCGAAGAAACCGTGTGAGAAAAGATATGTGTGGGAGAAAGCGGTTTGAGGCCGAGACTCTTTCGAGCTGGAACTCTTAAACGACTGTCACTCTTCTCTTTGGCAGCGCATCGCGAATAATTCGACGCACTTTGAAGATATGCCTAATCGAGCATTGGTTTACGATTACTATCACTTCTTCATTAGAGGTGAGAGCCATTCTGTGATGTTCTACTCTGCGAGAGAGATAATCGTTGCATTGAACTGTCTGGCGTTGATAGCACATCAGTTCGGGGTCCGCATTTATGCGTTCTGCTTTATGGAGAATCATTTTCACGTAGTTATCAGGTGCAGAAAAAAGGACCTGGTCAATTTCATCCAGTCTTTCAGGATAAGTCTTACCAAGAACGTCAGAAAGGAACAGGGATCGTGCGGCAGATTGGGATCTAGGGATTATCAATGCAATCTGATTGAAACTGAGGAGATGTTGGTGGACAAGATTGCGTATTGCGTTAGAAATCCAAAGAAACATGGCATCATGGATGACATCTGGGCCTACAAGTGGAGTTCGATCAGACTCTATTTCGCGTCATTTGAAGAACTGATGAAGAAGTCCGACATCGTTACGGATCCGAAATTCATTGAAAGCAGGTTGCCTAGAAAGAGAACGTTGCCGCAAGGATGGTTTATGAACAGCCTGGGACTGATTCTTCCTCAATGCTATCTGGATACGTCTGTAGTCATTTCAAATTTCTCTTCTCGTGAAGAGTTCGCGGAATTTTTGACGCATCCTACTCAGACAGAGCTTTCTAACAATCCAGACAAGCCCGAGGACGATATCGTGCCATCTGTAGTGAAGCATACCTACGATGAGATTATCGGCTCTGTCAAGAACCTATGTTCCAGCGTCTTGAACGTTTCAAAACCTATAGAAATGTTGACGAAGGCGGAGAAATTTCTTGTAGCCGACTTTCTTTGGGATAACAAATTGGTGGACAATGCTATGCAGATCTGCAACGTGGTGGGAATACCGAGGACTAGTCTGTATAGGCATTTCAAAGGGAAGGATTGACCAACCTCACATTGGTTTCCCAAAAGTGCCCTGCAGGTGGCTGTGGGGCAGAAGTGGGAAACCATTGTGAGGTTGGGCAGCGAGAGGCTGCCAGCGAGAGGCTGCTATTCTCCGACCCGCATCCGCAGCCTCACGAACTTTATCCTCTTGCGGTCATACGTATACGTAATATCGAGCACCGCCGCACCCTCACCGGCTTTCACGCCGCCCACATCATCATCCGTCTCTCCGCCGGCATCGCAGAACGAATCGCCACCAGACTCCCCGACCGAATCGCCGCCCGACTCCTCGCATATCACCGCCGGATAGCTGAACTCGCTCCCGACCGGGCCGTCCTCCAGCATCATTATCCGGCGCCACTCCACGCCGTCATACGACACCGCCACCGCCAGCTTATTGCGTCCGTCATCCACGCCCGACTTTTTCACCGTCGGATTATACACCAGCACCTGCAGCCACCTCTTCCCGCCGCCGGTCCGGCTCCCGTCGAAAGATCCGGCGTCGTCGACTGACTTTCGGCCAACTCGCTTCCCGCCGCCGGTCGAAATCACCTTGCACGTCACCGCATCTATCCCCGAATTGTTGTTCGGCAACGCCGTCCGCGTCAGCGGACTCCACGTCACGCCTCCGTCCCTCGACCTCGTCTGGACAATCACGCTGTCCCGCGTCCTGCAAAGCATCTGCATCGACCCGTCCGGATATGTAAGCAGGCACGGCTGGATTGCACTGAACCCGGCATTGTCCACCTCCACGCGCCTCCAATCCCCAAAAGAATCGTCGCACGTCTCCAGATGCACCTTCCACACGGGCTTTCCGTCCGCACTGCCCGCTGTCCTCTCCTGGCCCATCGGCGCCGCAACGCCCCCTGCAACCTCCTGGCCCACAGCCTCCACGCTCGACGGGCACAGGATTCTCCCCGCCACAGCAGTCGGCTTGTCCTTTATCGGCCCCAGAAACCCTTCAGGCAATGCATACTCTTGCGTCCAGCTAACTCCCTCATCCGGCGACACTTTCATATACCCCTTCCACTCCCTCGGATTCGGTCCCACCTTGTAGAACAATGCCACGATTCCCGCAGAATTCCGATAAAGCACCGGATTCCAGCAAGGCAATGAATCCCGCAAGGCGCCGCTCCCTGCATTGGCCTTACCATCAAAGCAGTCCGCCACCTTGAAAGGCTCACCCCATTTTCCTCCAATGCAACGCGCCGCATATATGCAGACATCCTTCGCACCTTCGTGACTCCCTCCGAACCACGCCGCCAGCAGCCCCGCCGCAGAAGGCTGCCCGCTGCCCGGTATCTGCACTATCGTCGACGCGTGGCACGACGGAAACGGCGCCTCGCGATAGATGAACCCGCTGTCCAGCACTTCCGCCTTCACTCCTTTCAGGCTCGAACTCGCCGTCCCGCATCCACACATCGCCAGGCCGCCACCTAAAATCATCAGCGCGTCGGCGAAAAACGCCAGCGCTCCCGCAAACCGCTTCAAAATACCCATACAGTTCCTCATAGTGATTCAAATTTAGAGAAATTCGCTAACTTTGTTATATGGCAAAGCTACTTTTTATTCAATACAAGAAATCAGGCAACGTCCTCGAAGGCGGCGGGCAAGGTTCGGCGAAGAATTTCGCTCACCTGTGCAAGCTGCTCGGCCCGGAAAACGTCGAAGAGATGCACATCCACGACGAGACGGTCAAGCGCCGCAAGTCCGAATACATCTCCGGAATGTATTATTTCATGAGCAACTATTTCTTCGGCTTGACACCAAAACGCGTCCAAGACATAGTACGCCACGCCATTGATGGCAATTTCGATTATGTCTTCATAGACCGTTCCATATTCGGCAGAATCGCCGAAGGACTCAAGAAGGCCGGTTTCAAAGGCACGGTCATCACCTTCTTCCATAACGTAGAACGCGACTATTTTGCAGCCAAAGTCTCACCGGCAGTCCCATGGAGGCCTATCATCTTGCATTGCGCCTACGTGAACGACAGACTCGCCTGCAAGCATTCCGACCGCATCGCAGTCCTGAACTCCCGCGACGACGCCCGCCTTTTCCAGCTCTACAGCCGCCACGGCGACGTCCAGATTCCCGTTACATTCGAGGACAAGCTCGATGTCAATGCCACGCGCATCACAGTGCAAAGCGGAGCATTGACTTCCCAAAAGCCCCTCTGTGTGTTCCTGGGAGCCTACTTTAGAGCCAATAACCGCGGCATCGAGTGGTTCGTCAAGAATGTCTATCCCTACGTCGACATCCAGATGAAGATCGTCGGCAAGGGTATGGACAAGCTCGCCGGCGCCCCTTGGCTGCGGCCAGATATAGAGGTGCTTAGCGACGTCCCCGACCTCGGCCCGATCTTCGACGAGGCCGACATTATGGTCCTGCCCATTTTCGAAGGCAGCGGCATGAAGGTAAAGACTTGCGAATCGCTGATGCACGGCAAGAACATCATCGCGACTCCCGAGGCATTCGAAGGCTACGACCTTGATTATGACCGCGTAGGTGCGCTATGCAGGAATTCTCAGGACTTCATCAAGGCCCTGAATGCCTTCTCCACTCATCCGCGCCTGCGTTTTAACACCTATTCCCGTTCAATCTTCCTGACGAAGTACTCCGACGCCATCGTCGACCCTCTATTCCGCAAGCTTCTCGGATTCTAGCCCCAACAATGGCGTAGAATTTTTATTCCAATTTATTCCAAAAATTTTGAATTAAAACTTTTTTATTCAAATTTTTTGGAATATTTTGCAATAGTCAAATCATTGTTTTACTTTTGACGGAAATAATGAAATTGACTATGAAAGATTTCAAATCCGGACGGCACGAAAACGAAGGCTCTTATAAATGCTTTATTCCAAGTCTTATAAACAAAGACTGGCAAATAGACAACATGGAGGTAATGAATCTGCTCAGCAAGGCAGACAGAATGATCGGGCGTCTGGATATGTATTCCGAGCAAATTCCGAACATCGATTTGTTCATCAGCATGCATGTCGCCAAGGAAGCTTTGCAGTCTTCTATCATCGAAGGGACAAACACGAATATGGAAGAGGCCTTATTGCCGGAAGAAGACGTTCCTCTGGACAAGCGCGATGATTGGAATGAAGTTCAGAACTACATCCAGGCAATGAATGAATCTATCAAGAAACTTGACTCCATCCCTCTTTCTTGCCGCCTTATCCGCGAGACACACGGCATTCTAATGCAAGGAGTGCGTGGAGAACATAAGATGCCCGGAGAATTTCGCAAGTCGCAAAATTGGATCGGAGGCTCCAACATCAACGACGCTATCTTCGTTCCACCGGTGCATACTGCCGTTCCAGATTTGATGGGCGACTTGGAAAAGTTTATCCATAATGACAAAGTGATGCTCCCGGACTTGTTGAAAATTGCCCTTATACATTATCAGTTTGAGACCATTCATCCTTTCCTGGATGGCAATGGCCGTACAGGCAGGTTATTGATCACTCTTTATTTGGTCGAAAAGCGGATTCTAAAACGTCCTATCTTATATTTATCAGATTACCTTGAGAATCATCGCAATGCATATTATAGTTCCATCATGAAAGTCAGAGAAAACGATGACATAGACGGATGGTTCAAGTTTTTCCTGACGGGCATCATTGAAACGGCAGACAAGGGAGTCAACACTTTTGCCACCATTCTAAAATTGGAGAAAGAGTACGAAGAAACCATCAAGCAGATGGGATCAAAATCAGCCAACGCATTGAAAGTATTGACTGAACTATACAACTATCCGTACGTCAATGCCTCAAAAGTTGCAAAAATAACAGACATGACTATCTCTTCAGCATATAATCTCATTGGAGAACTTGAAAAAAGAGGTATTCTCAAGGAGGTAACAGGTGGTAAGCGCGGCAGACGATACTCGCTTTACAAATACCTTGATATCTTCACCGGGAGGATCGATTCAAAGGCGAATTGACAGCTATCATATCTTCTTGAATTCCATCACAGACAAAATAAGTATCCTCTCGAATGCTTATTTGTGTATGAGAAAATAATATATTGTGAATCAAATATCTATGATGCACTAATAAGGAGGCGATCGGTGAAGGCCACACCCACTAAAGCATTTTTGGCCCATTATTTTATCTTATAATTACAATTTTAATTAATCAGATATATATTTTAAAGCTTATTTTATTATTTTTGCAAAAACAAATGCACTATGGAAATCAGTTCATACCTGAAGGGACAGATAGAAACACGCCTGAAATACGACAATCCTTGGTGGACAAGCAACTCGATTCCTGAAGATTATGCCGCAATGCATAACAGGCCTTACATTGAATTGTTCTATCCTCTTGTCAAGGACAAATCCCTTCACCGCTCAATTGTCCTGATGGGTCCTCGACGTGTAGGAAAGACAGTGATGATTTTTCATACGATAGAACGGCTGATAAGTGATGGCATAGATCCGAAGACAATAATCTACCTGTCCATCGACACCCCAATTTATAACGGCATCTCACTCGAAGAGATGTTCGCATTTTCGCGGGAGGCATTGGGCAATTCAGGTGAAATGACAGACTATTATGTCTTTTTCGATGAAATTCAATATCTATCAGGATGGGAAGTACATCTTAAATCATTGGGGGACAGCTATCGCAACACTAAATTCGTCGCCTCAGGCTCCGCTGCGGCTGCATTGAAGGAAAAGAGCAACGAGAGCGGTGCCGGCCGTTTCCTGGACTTTATGTTGCCGCCCCTGACCTTCAGCGAATATATAGAGCTTAAGGGCCTCGGTCCACAAATAGTCAAGAAGTCCATCAACTGGAACGGCAGAAATGTCGAGACTTACGATGCCTTTCAGATAGAAATACTGAATCAGCATTTCATCGACTATATCAATTTTGGAGGATACCCCGAAATAGTGTTTTCAGGCAAGATGCAAGCGAACCCAGGCCAGTACATCAGGCACGACATAGTAGACAAGGTTTTGCTCCGAGACCTGCCAAGCCTTTACGGAATAAGTGACACACGGGAACTGAACAGGCTGTTCATTTACATCGCCTACCGTTCCGGACAGGAATTCACATACGAAAACCTTTCCACTGATTCCGGAATCGGGAAAGAAGTTCTAAAAAAATACCTCCAATACCTTGAGGCCGCTTTCTTGATAAAGGTAATCAACAAAGTCGACTCCAATGCCAGACATCTGCAACGAATCACAGCCTTCAAGATCTATTTGAAGAATCCTTCCCTCCGCTGCGCTCTGTTCTCTCCGATCGGCCCGAACGACGAGAACATCGGCAGCATGGTCGAGACCGCCATAGTCTCACAATGGATCCAGCGCGAAAGCGCAGAAGTTTATTATGCCAACTGGCAGTCCAATCGCGAAAGGGGCGAAGTGGACCTTGTCGGACTTGATGAAATCCGGCTGAAACCGTATTGGGCGGTCGAAATCAAGTGGTCAGACCGCTTCTATGAGAATTGTTCCGAGCTCAAGTCACTCATATTCTTTATGAAACGCAATTCGCTGCAGGAAGCATTGGTTACATCCATCTCCAAATTCGGCAGAAAAAGATACGGAAACCTCTCATTCCAATTCATTCCATCCTCAGTCTATGCCTATACAGTCGGTCGCAACACCTTCGACTCCAAATCGCAGGCGATAGGGCTCTAGATGTGACTCAGCATCTCCTCCACTCTTGCTTCGAAGGTGTGCCCCTTCAGGATGATCTGCCTTGCCTCAGCCGCCTGTCTGGACATATCGTGCGAGAGCGCATTGTCAATCAATGCAAACATCTCCTCGTCCGAGTGGTAGAGCCCTACCTCTCCGTTCGGGAACAGCTTCTCCAGAAACTCATTCGCATCGCAGATCTGGTAGCAGCCAGACCCGCAGACCTCGAAGACGCGCTGGTTCGCACCCGTAATGGTCTGTTCGTGATGGACATTGAAGGCGATCTTTGACCGGTTCAGCATCCCGTTGACAACCTGAGGCTGTATGTTCCTGTTCGTGAACACATCCCGTCTGCCTCTGAAAATGCATCCCAACGGATCCTTCTCAAAAGGCTTGTATCTCCCATAGAACTTCAGGTCCAGACCTTTAGCGCCATACCTATCCGCGACTTCCTCAAGTATGCGGCGTCTGCGAATCGAAGAATAGATCGCCCCGGCAAAGAAGATGTCGATGTCCTTCTCCGGCGCCGGCTCGATCGGGTGATAGACTGCGGTATCGCACGCCAGTGGCATGAAGAAGGCCTTCCTGCCCTCCGTCGCATACATCTCGACGTCCTTCTGTTCGAAGCAGAAGAACGCGTCGCAATGGTCGATGTGGCTCCTGCATCTTGCAAAACGCGGATTCTGGACGCTGTCGTACATCCATATTATAATTTTCGCAGGATGTGCAGAAGATACTTCGGAACCTGCAGCATTAGCCATACCCGCCGAAGCTCCTCCCGCCCTGAAATAGTCCAGAGTCTCGTCGAACAGTATCGACCCGTCGTAAATGTACACGATGTCAGGTTTGTACGAGTCGAACACAGGCTTGATGTAATCGTTGTAAAGCGCATAGTTCCTCGTCTCGAACGCCTCCTTGTCGCTGCAAAACTTGTGCGCCCACTTGTTCCACCCCTTGAAAGGATGCACAGGCAAGTCGTAGGCATCTATCCTGCACTCATATCCAAGCTTTTCGAAAGCTCTTGCAATCGAATTCGGATAACCGAAGAACGGAGTCGAAATGATAAGTACTTTCTTCATGATCATCTATCGCCAAGCCTAATCGACATTAATCCACATCTTGGTTTCGAAATCGTATCTCTTCACTACCTTCGCCGGCACTCCCACCGCCACTGAATAATCGGGTATATCTTTAGTAACCACCGCATTGGCTCCTATCACACAATGCTTTCCAACCTTAGCGCCAATCACACAGACGTTCTCTCCCAACCACGATCCGGCCCCGATGACGACGTCCGATACCTGCTTCACGGGCTGCTCTATCACCGGAATGTCAGGGTTTTCATAAGAATGCAGATTATCGCTGACGTATACTTTGTCCGCAGTGAGCACATTCTCCTCTATCACAATGCTGCGCGTAGCATAGATATGGTTGTGGTTCCCTAAAACAGTGCCGTTTCCAATGCGAAGCTCCGGCTTCTCGCAGCCTGTCTCAGGAGTGCAGCCAAGCCAGGTTCCGGGCTGGACCCAGACATTGTCTCCAATGCTTATGTTCCTGCATCCGTCGAGTCTCAACGGCCGGTCGATCCGGCTCTTGCGCCCGAAGTGCCCGAAGCTCCATCTATAGACCGTCAGGGCAGCGAGCTTCCAGTAGCATTTTGATATGAACCTTGATAATTCCATGTCTATGCAAGCGTTTTACTTGAAAAGTCCTTTCTTCCTCATCTCCGCCATCGACTCTTCGGACTTGTCCACCATTACTTCCTGGGTTTTTACCCACGAAGTGAAGATTTCCATCCCCCTGCCGAACGAAATCTTAGGCTGGTATCCCAGAAGGGTCCGGGCTGCAGAGATATCCGCATGGTTGTGCCGGATGTCTCCAAGCCTATAGTTCCCTGTAATCGTACAAGGCACCTGAATCCCGTACTTTGCCATCAGAGTCTTTGCAACTGTCTCGACGGTAGTAAGTTCCCCCGTCCCGACATTGAACGTATGTCCGTTGCCGGTATCCTTCAGCAGCCCGAGGACCGTAGCGTCGGCCACGTCTTCGATATAGACGAAATCGCGCGTCTCCTGCCCGTCCTCGAAGAGGTTTATCTTATTGTGGTTCTTGATGATGGTCGAGAAAATCGAGAGGATGCCGGTGTATGGGTTCGAGAGTGACTGCCCCGCCCCATAGACGTTCTGGTACCTGAAAATCACTGAATCAATGCCAATCGAGGCGCACACCGTGCGTACCAGCTGCTCCTGCGTCTGCTTCGTTATTCCATAGACTGAAGACGGGCTCAGCCTGCTGTCCTCAGTTGTCGGCAAAAGCTCCACCGGCCCCCCGCAGATTGGGCATTTGCACTCAAAATCTCCCTTCTGCATATCCTCGTCCTTCCTCGGCTTCGGGTAAACAATGCCACAATTTGCACACTCATATTTTCCTTCGCCATAGACAGCCCTGGAAGAGCTCAGGACGACCTTCTTCACCTTATTCGGTACGTTCGTAAGGATATCGAGCAGAAGTGCCGTTCCCCCTACATTCGTGGAAACGTACTTTTCGATGTCGTACATGCTCTGGCCCGTGCCTGTTCCGGCTGCAAGATGCACCACGGCATCCTGACCTTCGAGAACCGAAGCGAATGCCTCACGGTCAGTCACGGATCCATTTACGAACCTCACCTTTCCCACGATGCTCCGATACAGCGGCGAACTCTTCTCAGGCTCCGTCCCGTGTATCTGCGGGTCGAGGCAGTCGAAGACCGTCACATTGAATCCCTGAGCTGCGAGCTTGAGGGCTATGTTGGAGCCGATGAAACCTGCCCCGCCGGTTATGAGAATGTTCTTCATTTTGTCAAATTTGAAATCAACGACTTGAACTTTTGAGCATTGAATGGCTCGAAATAGCTCTGGCTGCAGGATTTGGTCTCCTTCGAGATTACATCGTACAACTCGTCCCCGTTGCCCACAAGATATACGTTTGGATTGGAGAAGCAGTCCGACAAGTCATCATAGTTCATCCGCTTATACGAAGCCACCTTCTTGTTGCGGCTAAGCGCTTCATATATTACGGTGGAATGTATGAGCACCACTACCTCGCAGCGTTCCATTGCGACATCTATCGGCTCTTCGTCCTTTGCCACGCTGATGTTCGCAAAGCCTCGGAACACTGCCGCATATTCGTCAGATTTATAATACTCGTTCGGATGCAACCTGAAGGTCACATTGACTTCCGGATGCCTTTCGGAGAAAGCAATGGCCAGCCTTGAGAGTTCCTCTCCGTAAATGAAGGAGGAAATGAACAGAAGGCTCCCGTCGTGCTTGACGTCCAATTTCTTGGGTGCATAATAGCTGTTCCCGACCTCCTCGTTCCTGAAAGGGAAATTCATGTTCGAAGTACCCCAATAATTGCCGAAGGAGCAGAACAGGTCCGGAGCCACAAGCCCGCTGGCAATCGTAATGCCCTCCGGGTAAGAATACATCAGGTGAGTCCTGTCGAAGCGTCCGTGTTGGAGTTCCACCACCTTGGCGCCGCTCTCCTTCGCTGCCTCTATCAGGCTCTTGCGCACCCCGTTGCGCGTCATTATCACTATTTCTGGCTTCTTGCTCAGAAATAGCTTTTTGTAATATGAATATTCGAGGAAAAAACTGCCGTACAAAGAGTCCAATGCTCCGCTCGTCATCTTTCCAGGCTCGAAAGAGTCTTCAATGGCCTTCAGGATTTCGGCAGAGCAAGACTCCGGAAGCCTCTTGGAAGCGTGATGGAACTTTTTGTAAAGCGTCAGGCCGTCCTGAACCACAGGATTCTGATATCTGTCAAGCGGATGCTTGTTCTCCACTATCAGCGGATGCTCGAATGAGTCTGTCACATCTTGGCTCGCCTTGTCGTAAAGTTTCCCATCAGCAGCACGATAACGGCTGTTTGAGAATATCATGACGCGGCCATTCCTGAAACTCAGCCTGAAAAAGTCGCCTGCAGCCATTGCAACTCCGCGGAACAGCTTCCCAAAGGTCATCCTGACAGGGTGCGGATTCTTGTCTGTAAAGGGATTATAGACCAGATTCACATCATAACGCAGTATGTCCCATACAGGCAGCCCCTCCTCATCTCTCAAATCGAATAGATGATGGTCCGCCTCCATCTTCATGAACCTATCTACATAACTGTCAATCATACCGTTACACATTAACGTATTCCAGCCTCATTGGCTCGCCGAAATCCAAATCGCGGTTAACTGTCTTTCCCACTATGTCTTTCCAATATTTCGGATGAAGGCCGTTGGAAGGCCTGACAGAACGCACGTTCTTCGAGGTTATCATGTCACCTTTTTTCATTTTCTCTGCAACGTAGAGGGACCTGCTGTAATTCCTGCCCTTTATCTTCGAGATATCGGTAGGATAGCTGATCTTCCCAAGCGCTTTTTCGACGTTTCGTATCGACTTCACCATCGCCGTGAACTCAGGAGCCGTCATCGAGAATTCGCTGTCCGGACCGCCTATGGACCTGTCAATGATGAAATGCTTCTCCACCACCTCTGCACCTATCGCTACTGCAGCCACAGCGACATCCGAACCCGGCGTATGGTCTGAAATTCCCACCCTGCATCCGAAGCGTGACTTCATGTCGGGAATCGTCAGCAGGTTTGCATCCTCGATCGGAGCGGGATATGAAGAAGTGCATTTAAGCAGTGTCACATCGTCGTTTCCACACCGATTGCAAGCGTCCAGCGCCAGCTCTATGTCCTCTGCCATCGCCACGCCGGCAGAGATTATCATCGGCTTGTGCTTCGACGCTACGTATTCAATCAAGGGAATGTCGGTGATTTCGAAACTCGCTATCTTGTAAATCGGATTGCCGAGGCTCTCCAGCAAGTCTACCGCCGTAGGATCAAATGGAGTCGAAAAGCATGTCAGACCTATCTTGGCCGCCTCTTCGAATATGTCCTTATGCCATTCCCAAGGCGTATAAGCCTTCTTGTAAAGGTCGTAGAGATTTTCGCCTTTCCACAAATCGCCGGCGATAAATTCAGGCCGACGGCAGTTGAGAGTAATAGTGTCCGCGGTGTAAGTCTGTATCTTTATGGCATCCGCGCCGGCATCCTTCATTGCGTGCACCGAATCCAGTGCCGTCTGAAGCTTTCCGCCGTGGTTGCCCGACAATTCAGCTATTATGAAAGTATGCATATCACTTCTGGTATTTTGAAAAGAGCCTGTCCCAATCCACCGGATTCTCCTTGCAGAACTGCACGAAACGTTGGATAAGATCATCCTTCGGCATGGCGTCGAACTCTTTTCCAATGGACTTCGTGCGCAGGTACCTCCTGCCATCCTCGACGAACGACCCATACGGTTTCTCGCCGTAGAACTCGGACATCTGGAAAGCTCGCGTATTTCCTTCCAGCACATAGCTGTAAAGCGTCTCGAACCCCAGTATGTCAAAGAAGAACGTCCTGAAACTTAGCATGAAAGGCATTCCAAACCCTGTACCTATCAAATCCGGAGCAAGATAGTATCCTATCACCGCGCTCCCATCAGGCTGGTCGATGGACGCCAGGTCGAATACTCCTACCGGCTTGCTGCAATGGAAGGTCAGCCAATAGGCGACATCTTTTCTGGAAGACAGCTTGGCGATGAACTTCAGATGGTCGTCGAGAGGAATGACGTTGTCGTTAGACATCCATACGCGTATCAGAGGGTCGTTTCTCCATCCAAGGACCATCCTGTTTTCCTCTTCGGAAAGCGACCTGAAGTTCTTGTAGGAAAAATCTCCTTGCCAATATGTCCTGCTGTCATCGATCCTGCTCATATCACAGCTCCCCGAACAGTTTGATGTATGCCTCCGGAATTGCAGAGAAGACCGAACGGTCGAACTTTGTCACCTTTTTCTTTATGACCATATCTACGGCGGCAGACAGATATTTCTGCGTCAGGTTCTTCTGCAGGTTGCCTATCCCGACTATCGTATTGTCCTTGACGAACTGCACGCAGGCATCTTTCTGGTTGTCGACGAAGAAGCCTCCGATGACAGGAAGGCCGCAGGCAATTGCCTCAAGACAGACCCCGCTGGTAGGCAGTACGGCCAGGTCGCAGTCCTGAAATAGATGGGCCATCCCTTCGGCAGAAAGATTGTGGTAATATTCCACTTTGGCATCGTCGTCTTCAGGCGTCTGCTTGTCGAATCCGACCACCGCCTTGATCTTGGCTACTTTCGGCATTGCCCTAAGGATGTCGACTGCCTTGTCGGTCAGATTGAAGAAGTCCGCTCCCCCGAATACGGTGCAGACAGTCAGGGCAGACTTGTTAGAAATCGCATTGTGCTTCGGCTGTTCGAGGAAAGGCTTCCTCAGCAGCGCCCACTCGATGCCCAGGCAGAGCTGCGTGTAGCTTTCGACCGAAAAGATGGATCTCTTTGTCAGCAAGTGGTTGATTAGAACATCTGAGACGTAGTGCTTGTCGTGCATGTCGTCGATGCAGACCAGCTTGCATCCCTTGGCCTTGACCTGCTTCTGGTAATCGGTAGTGAAGTAGTAATTGTCCAGCACCACAGTTTCGTCGCCGTGGAGCATTCCGATGAACTTATCGAACTTAGAGGTGTCTGACGGCATCTCAACGAGATTGCAGATCGGAGCGACTTGCTTCCTCTGCGTCTCCGTCGGCTCCTGCGTCACGAAAGTGCAGTCGAAATGGTCCTTGAGCATGTCGGCAAGCGCAAGGGACCTGATAAAGTGTCCGTAGCCCAGCATTGGACTCGCATCGGCTCTGAAGATTATCTTGGAATTCATAAATTCATGTCAGGTTATGAAGCAACTTGTATTTCATTTCAGCAAGCTTCCAGTCGGTTTCGGTATCAAGGTCCTGGACTTGGAGTTCAGGAAGTATCAATGCTCCTGTATTGCTTCCCCAAAGGGTCTTCTCTTTCAGGAAAGTTTCCGTCCTTGCGAAGTAGAACTGACCTGCATCGTGGTATGTAGCCTCAAGGTCCTGCGACCGGCTGTCCTTGAATTGGGGATAGTTCATCCCTACCTTTCCATCCCTGACGTTCAGGCTGCGCTGGACAGGGTAGGAGTACCGCACTACCGTAAAGACGGAATCGAATTCTCCAAGCTTCGAAAATGCCTCCTTCAAGTTATACTGCGTCACAAAGGGAGCCGTAGAATAAAGGCAGCAGAGTACGTCGAATGACTTCCCCGACTTCCGGTAGCAATCCATGACTTCCCGAATGACATCGGCAGTCGTTGCATAGTCGTTCGCCGTCTGTGCCGAACGTTTGAAAGGAACCGATGCGCCGTAACAGCTGGCGACTGAGGCTATCTCAGCGTCGTCCGTCGATACCATCACCTCATCGAAGAGCCCGCTTTCCAATGCGGCCTCGATGGAATAGGCTATGATCGGCTTGCCAAGGAAATCCTTGATGTTCTTGTGAGGGATTCTCTTGCTGCCTCCACGTGCCGGGATGATTGCGACGCTGCTCATATCTTTACTTGCAAATATATTCCTTGACCTTCGCGATAGTGTATTCCTGTTCCTCTTCGGTCAGAGTAGGAAACATAGGAAGACTGATGCAATGTTCGTAATAATTCTCGACTAGAGGCAGGTCGCCACGCTTGTTGCCGAGCTTCAGGTAATAAGGCTGCAGGTTTACAGGATAATAGTGTATCTGGACCATCACTCCGTTGGCGCGAAGGAAATCATACAGGCCCTTTCTATCAGGTACTCGTATAATGTAAAGATGAAGAGCGTGATAAAAGCCTTCAGCGGTCTTCGGAGTCTTGATCTCCGGAATGTCGGCAAAAGCCTCATCGTATCTTGCTGCTATCTCGTGCCTTCTGCGAAGGCTCCAGTCTAGTCTCTTGAGCTGCGAATTCCCAAGGGCCGCCTGCATTTCCGTCATCCTGTAGTTGAATCCCAGGTCGAGCATCTCATAATACCATCCGCCGTCGTTCTTGGTCATCAGCTCCGGGTCCTTCGTCACGCCATGTGAACGGAACATGCATAGCTTCTTGTAAATGGCATCATCATTTGTAGTGACCATGCCTCCCTCCCCGCAAGTAATATGCTTTACAGGATGGAAAGAGAAGACAGTACATTCAGCGAACCTGCCGTTTCCGGACATCTGCTTGTTGCCTTCGGAATCGACGAAATACGCTCCGGGAGCATGACAGGCATCCTCGATAATCCAGAGGCCGTATTCATTTGCCAGCTTGCGGAATTTCTCTCCGTCGATGGGATATCCGGCGAAATCGACGGGCACAATTCCCTTATAATATCCCTTCGGATGGCTCTCAAGCTTTGCCTTGAGCTTGTCGTAATCCATCAGGAACGTTTCCGGGTCGATGTCGCAGAACTCCACGTCTCCACCGCAATAGCGGATGCAGTTCGCTGAAGCTACGAATGTCAATGGAGTGACGATGACTCGGTCGCCCGGCTTGACGCCAAGCGAAAGAGCCGAGATATGGAGCGCAGCCGTACCATTGCTGCAGGTCACTGCATATTTTGCACCGACAAGGGCTGCAAAGTTCTTCTCGAATTCCTCTCCTTTCGGTCCTTGGGTTATCCAATCCGAATTGAGAGCCTCGACAACCGCCTGGATGTCCTCGGCTGTTATGTATTGATGTCCGTAAGGAATCGGTTTCATATCATTACACTGTAAAATCGGGATCTACATATAGACGTATCTTATCGCGCAGGCTTTCGACTGTCTCCCACTGTTCGTTCTCACCGGAGCTGTAGTGGAAGCCGTCCGGAACGAACTTGGCATTGTGATGCTTGACGTACTCTTCGCGGGTATGGTTGAAGGAGACGGAAGGAAGGATAGCGTAATACTTGCCTAAGTCTATCGTGTTCAGCGCATCGGTATGCGTAATCATTTCTTCGTGCAGCTTTTCGCCAGGCCTGATGCCTACGACCTTGATCTCGGCATTCGGAGCGATGGCTTTCGCCACGTCCACGATCTTGTAGGAAGGAATCTTCGGAACGAAGATCTCGCCGCCCATATGATGCTCGATGGCGTACATCACCAGATCTACGCCTGCCTGAAGGGAAATGTTGAACCTTGTCATCCTTGGGTCCGTGACAGGCATCACTCCTGAATCCCGCTTGCTCATGAAGAACGGAATGACGGATCCGCGCGACCCCATTACGTTGCCATAGCGTACTACAGAAAACTTGATGTCGCGACTGCCTTTCATGTTGTTTGCAGCCACCATAAGCTTGTCAGAACAAAGCTTTGTCGCTCCGTAAAGGTTGATCGGTGCGCAGGCCTTGTCGGTCGAGAGGGCGATTACATGATGCACTCCGCTGGCCAATGCCCCGTTGATTACATTTTGCGCTCCGTTGATGTTGGTCTTGACGCACTCGTCAGGATTGTACTCTGCAGTGTCGACCTGCTTCATTGCAGCGGCGTGGATTATCACGTCGACTCCCTCGCAGGCCCTCTTGAGCCTGTCCTCATCGCGCACGTCGCCTATCAGGAAACGCAGCATAGGGTACTTGTCGTGCGGATATTGCTGTTGCATGTTGTACTGCTTCAGCTCCCCTCGCGAATAAATCGCTATCCTTTTGACCTCAGGAGATTCGCGAAGAATGGTCTCAACGAATTTATGGCCGAAAGACCCTGTGCCTCCTGTGATTAGCACAGACTTCCCATTTAAGATGCCTTCCATAACAAATATTTTCACAAAGATACGGTTTTATCGTTTATATGGGATTATATGCTTTTACCAAGAATCATCTCATAGAAAGTACCCGGCTTTCCCAAATCCTGCCTCGATTTCCCGGACATCAGTTTGTAGCTGAGCTTATGGATGGGAGTCAACGAGCACATCCTCTCGTAAGCCTTCTCATCGAACTGCCTTTCTAGGCAGTAGCGCAACATTCCACAATCGTCCCTGAACATTACAGGCATGGCTTCGAAAAGGGACCGATTCCTTGAATCGTGCCGAATGACTCGCGTAAGTATCAGATTTATTACCAGATAAGCATAAAGATGATTCTCGCACCTCCAATATTCGATCATTTCATTGCTTGTACCGGACATGATCGGGTTATTCCATTCCGACTTGATGAACCATGCTGTCCCAAGATACTCATCGATGAAATTTTCTGAGGGAGCAAACCTATGGAAGAACATCGGAGCTTCTTCAATCCATTGAGGTACAGGCCCGGAAAGGAAAATCGTGGCGTCCATCCAAATTCCGCCATAGAGCGCAAGCAGGGAGTAGCGCAATATATCCGCGAAATTAGCGGATGTAATTATGCCTCTCTTGTATTTCTCCATTACGAAATCAGGCATAAGGATGTAATCGCCAAGATTCGCCGAAGTCAGAAGTATGACTTCGCAGTCTCCGGCATGATTGCGTATGGAACTCACGCAGGCACGGACTATTTCCGGAGCGTTGTCGATTCCCTGATACCACAGCACCCATATCTTGTCCGGGAATGGATTGACTCCCTTGTCAAGCTGCCCGGCTACTCTCATCGGAGGCTTGGCGAATGTAGGCTTGTCTATGGCATGATCGTATCTCGCAAGATGCCTGTACGTCCATTTCGTGCCGAAGGCGTCTATGATGTCTGGCCTCACCAGATATTTCGGCAACGACCATAAAGTTCTCCAATAATAATTGAAGCCTTTGTTTTTCAATCTCTTATAATTTCGTTTAAAGAATGATTCATTCATATTACGGCATTTCTAATCTTTTAGACATCCCAATGGTATCACTTTCACGCCATCCGATCTAGTATATGCCATTTCTCCCCCTGAGAGCACGATCAACAAGTCTGGCAGCCTGATTGGCATCTGATTAGCTTTTTCGTTGTTCTGTCTGACAAGTTCCATGATCTCGATCAAGTGCCTAGCTCCATTATTACATATAATCTTTCCAAAGCCCCGACGTAATCATCAGAAGTGGCGATTGAAGCGCTTTCCTTTTCAGTTGAAACATCTGCCAGCATTGTCGTCTTCTTTGCCAAAGTACATAGGTTCCTGGCGTAGGAACGGAGTATGAGTTTCGCCAGCACCGGATTGCGCCTAACCTCATCTGTCTTTGAGATATCCTCATCGCAGATGATATTAGTATAATCTTTGGCTATCAACAGCTTGGCCGCATCGCTATCAGCCTGGGTGTTGCGCCTTTCAACAAGAGAGAGGGCTTACCACACCATTTGGGACCTTTAATCTGAACGGCCCCAAACGCATCCAGCCGCAATGCCAACTGGTTATCCGCTATTCGTTTTAAATATTTCATGCTCATTCTCCTGTTCAAGAGCAAAAATAATGGATATAAGCCACTTCTGCAAATCCATTATGTGTTTTTGGGGCATTTTACTACGTGTTTTTGCGGCATTCAGCTATGCTTTCTTGCTGTAGCCCTTCCCCAACAATTTTCTGATTTCCTCGTTCACGGATTCCGAAATGTTCCAAAAATAGACCATAGCCATCCCTATGACAACGAGCAGCAACGTACATAGCCCCCTGTCCAACGCTCCCTTTCCTATCGGCGCCCATGGCAGCTGCATGAAGAGCGGCGTCAGGAAGCGCACCCATACCGCATTGAGAATGAAAAGTATTGCAATCACGGCAATTACCTTGAGTTGAGGCATAGAGAAAGGGGATATATGCAATACAATCCGTACGAAAGGCAATACTATCAGCAGGTTGATGACGGTGGCGCACAAAGTGGCTATCGCAGCACCGTTCATTCCCCAGATCGGTATGAACCAGTTGTTCAGGAGGATGGCAACCACCGTCATGACCAATGTGAAGGCGAGGCTCCAATAATAGTACTTGGAGTATGAAAGAGCGGACCCTGGTAGAGCCAGGGAAGTCTGGACCATCTTGTTCATGCAGAGGAAGAAGACCACCCACTTGCCGGCAGCATACTGGGCGCCGTTCGGTAGCACCAGGAAGATGTAGTCGATGTTCACCCATATCAGCAGGAAGAATGCCGAAGAGATCAGGAACTGGTGCAGCGAGACTTTCTTGCAGAGATCCGAAGCACCCTGCCAGTTCTTGGCATTGATTACGGCTGAAAGTTCGGGCTGGGCTATGGCTCCAAGCGACCTGTAAGGTATCTCGACCACCGAGGAGATGTAAGTTGCAATGGCAAAGATTCCCGTGTACATCAGTCCCATCTTGGCACTGACGAAATAAGTGTTCAGGAACGGAGTGATCTGGGCAGCCAATGAGGAGACAAGCAGGAAAAGGGTGTAATATCCCCATTCTTTAAGCATCGGCTTTGTGATGTACTTCAAGTCCGGCTTGAACGATACCTTCCCCAGTGATAACAGATACAGGAAGTCTACCAGCGCCGCCACCCCGTAGACTATGCAGAATGATATGACGAACCAGTCGATGTTTATGACCCTGAACGCATAAAGCAGATAGTCCGCCAGTGCCAGCACTCTTACGAGCACCTCGCGCACGAACCTCGGTATCACGATGCGCATCAGGACATTCGAGTTCGTCTCGAAGATCGTCATGTACAGCATCGCAAATGTAATCGGCAGAACGTAGTAGAAATAGTTCACGAACAGAGCCGAATGTTCTCCGAACTGCTGCACCACGAAACCGCGGCAGGCGACGAAGAGCATCGCAAATATTATGAAGCCGGTGAACGGTACTATCAGCGTCCATAAGAAGAATCCGTGGTTTTTGGAGTCCTCATCCTTGAACCGTGGGAAGAACCTGATTATCGACGACGATGTCCCGAGCGAAGCAAGCCCGGCAAGCATCACCGACGTATCCTGCAGCACTCTTGCGAGTCCGATTTCCTCGGCCGTAAGGTAGCGCGTCATGATAAAGAACGTCGTGAGGAACCCGAGGAAGGCTCCAATGTAGGTCACGATCGTACCCTTTATGCTTTGACGCGCGATAACGCCCATAAAAAAGCTCTATTTCTTTGCCGTCGCAGTTGCCGGCTGAGCCGGACTTCCACCCTCAGGCTTCTTGAACGCCTGCAGGATGTACCAGACTATCACGAAGATGACGAACAGAGCCATTACGATCCTGAAGGCCAATGCTACGTATGAGCCTTTATATATGCTGTCAGGCCTGAATTCGAACCTGATGTCGTGACTGCCTGCCGGCACGTTCAGTGCCCTGAGAATGTAATTCGCCCTGAAAATCTCAGCAGGCTTTCCGTCGATGTATGCCTTCCATCCGTAAGGATAGTAGATGTCCGAGAAAACCGCAGTCTTGTCGATGTTCGAGCTGCTGTGGTAATCCAAGGCATCAGGAGCATATTTGGTCAATGCAATGGTAGCAGTGGAATCGTGAGCAGTGCTCGGATTCGTGACGTACTTGGCAAACTGCTTGTCTGCCACAGCCGTGGTGTGCAGGTCTATGGTCCCGATGGAATCGCACTCCGCGTCAGGCGTATCCACCAGCTTTACATTGTCCACGAACCAGCAGTTCCCCATTGCATCAGGGTTCTGCATAGGCAGGCCGCTGCTCTTGTCCGGAGCTTGGAGAATCAGGTACTTGGCATTGAGCATGTCGATGACCTTCATGTCTCCCTTGCTGAGGTACTTGTCTATTATGTCCTGATAGCGGCGCAGCTTGGCTGCATGGTAGCCGCCTATGGACTTGAGCCTGTAAGATGTGCGTGACTCGTTGAATGTGTTCGTCGTGGTGTTCAGCACCCTGAAATATGGGTCCGTATCCTTCAGGATGATGGTTTCGTAAGGCTGCTCTGCGAAATAGTTCTTGTCCTGGCTTGGGGTGACGAAGTTCCCGTCGTTGAAATATCTCTTGTCAACAGGCCACATGTCCAGAAGCACCAAGGCTCCGAGACAGGCTGCGAAGTACCCGAACTTGAATTTCTTGCTGTCCTTCACATAGAGCCAGAGGACTATGGCGGCGGCGGCGACGAAGCCGAACGACCTCCAGGCATCAGACGTCATCATTGTCTTGCGCTGCTCGACCATGCTGCTTATAAGCCAATCGGGGTAGTAGCTTGCCAACTGTGCATCACCTGCGGAAGTAAAACTGTGCACCATGGGTCCGAACAATGCCACTAGCAATGCGATGCCGCCCGTAACGCCTGCAGCCCAATATATCGACTTGAGCGTCTTCTCCTTCGAGACCTTGCCGTCCATTATCTCCTTTATGGCCAGGAAACCCAGGAGCGGCATGGCTATTTCCGCGACGACAAGGATGGACGAGACGGTCCTGAACTTGTCGTAGAACGGGAAGTAATTATAAAACAGCTCGCTGAGCCACTTGAAGTTGTGCCCCCAGGAAAGCAGTATCGACAATATCGTGGAAATCAGCAGCGCCCATTTGTACGGGCCGGGGACTATCAGGCAGCCGAGCAGGAAGAGGAAGCAGATTATGGCACCAACGTAGACAGGGCCGGAAGTGAAGGGCTGGTCGCCCCAATATGTCGGCATCTGCTTTACTATTTCGCGCGCCTGTCCGGCGGGAACGCCCTTGGCCACCATCGTCTTGTAAGGCTTCGAATTCTCTCCGACATTGTAGCCGGAAGCTCCGCCCATGTAGTTCGGCACGAGCAGCGTCATAGTCTCGTCTATGCCGTAGCTCCATTGCGTGGCATATTCGAAGCTGAGCCCCGAAGTATTGTGCACAGAGCTGGCCTCGTTCGTCGATGCAAGGTCCGAATGTCCGCCGCGCATCGTCTCCTTCATGTACTCGCTATTGGACTTGAGCGTCGGATACGAAGGCCCAAGGCCGACAAGCGTAGCGCCGACGAACACCGCAAGGGAGATGAAAAGCTGCGGGAGCTGCTTTTCCCTTGCATGCATCACTATCTCGGCTATGCCGCAGATCACAAGCATAAGCAGGACGTAATAGGCCATCTGCGGATGCTTGTAATAGGCGAGCATGCTGTAAACCATCACAAGCGCGGCTCCCACAAGATATTTCCGGTTCCGGAATATTAGATAAAATCCGCCTATTATCGGAGCAAGGTCGCCGAGGCATTCGGCCTTGGAATTATGACCCGCTGCGATGATTATGAAAAAATAGGACGAAAACGCAATGGCTATCGCGCCGATGACCGACATCCAACGGTTTATGCCGAAGGCTCTCAGCATTATGAGGAAACCGATGAAATAGCCGAGCAAATAATAAATCGGGCTCATGTGGTCGAGGAACAGGTGGACGGCATTCTGGAAATTGAAGCCTATCCTGTCCACCTTCATCCCCTTTGACCCGATCTGGTACGTCGGCATTCCGCCGAACATGGAATTGGTCCAGTATGTTCCGTTGCCTTCCTGGTTGGTATAGTTCATCGCCTCCTGGGACATCCCCTGCCACTGCTTTATGTCCGACTGGAACAGCACCTTGCCTTCCATCAGCGGCTTGCAATACGCAAGAGCCACGATGAAAAATACGGCAAGGCCGACGATGTAAGGTAGATAAATTGTCAGAAACCTGTTCTGATTCTTTTGCTTTTCAAGAGCCGGAACTGCCGGTGAAGCCTTAGAAGAATTCATTTGTTTGTCTTTTAACGCTCAAAGTTATGATTTTTTTGCCCATTCGGAAAAAGTCGTATATTTGCGCACCTTTTCACGAGATGATAAGGAAGTTAAAATTTATTGCATTAACTTAATTTTATTAGAAAATGGCAGTTAAAATACGCCTTTCACGTTTTGGAAAGAAGAATTTCGCTTATTTCCACATCGTAGTCACAGACGAGCGCTCTCCACGCGACTCGCAGTACATCGAGCAAATCGGTACTTACAATCCAAACACAAATCCTGCAACCATCACAGTGAACTCTGAAAGAGCTCTTTATTGGTTGAACAAGGGTGCCGTTCCTACAAACACCGCACGCAGAATCATGTCTTACGAAGGCATCATGCTTCGCAAGCACCTCGAAGGCGGCGTTGCAAAGGGAGCATTCTCGCAGGAAGAAGCTGACAATCGCTGGAATGCTTGGAAAGCACAGCAGGAAGCCAAGGTCAGCTCAAAGGTCAACACCTTAAGAGAGTCTGCAAAAGCAGGCAAGAAAGCAGCTGCCGACGCTGAGGCAAAGGTCAATGAAGTCCGCGCCGAAGCCATCGCAAAGAGGAAGAAGGAAGAGGAAGAGAAGAAGGCTGCCGAAGCTGCCGCTGCCGCAAAGGCTGCTGAAGAAGCTGCTGCACAGGCTGCCGCCGAGGCTGCTCCTGCCGAAGAGCCCGCAGCTGAAGAAGCCCCTATGGCTGAAGCTCCAGCAGAAGAAGCTCCAAAGGCTGAATAAGCCATTGGCTTACGCCTCATGAGAATCCTGAAGTCTTACGGAACGGACGGCGGAGTTCTTGTGAACTCTTCCGACATTCCTGAAGGCATAGATTTGAAAGAACCGGCAACCATCGTCTTCGACGGGCTGCCGGTTCCTTTTTTCATTGAAGGGATCCGCGAGAAAGGCAGCCGCGCGGTGATCAAGTTCGAAGATGTCGACTCCATCGCCCAGGCGGAGGAACTGGTCGGCAAGGATGCCGTCTTCTCCTCCGAATCGGACCAAAACGAGTCGGAATTCGAAGCCATCATCGGCTTCAAGATAATCGATGCAAACGACGGTTCCCTATTCGGCACCGTCTCGAACTATTACGACATACCAGGAAATCCATGCCTCTGCGTCATGCACGACGGCAAGGAAGTCCTCGTCCCTTTTCACGAAGACCTCATCCGCAAATTCTCCCGCCGTTCCAAATCCATCACCATCGACATCCCCCATGGACTCGCCTGACCGATCTCGAATATCGACAGCGGCTCAAGACCAGAGTGGCCCCCACCTGCCGACGCGTCAGTCGGCGAAGCAACGCGGGAGGCGCGTTACTTGAAGCTCTTGATGATTTCGGACGCCTTGGCGACCTTCACGTCGAGCATTTCCTGAGTCTTTGCCTCGCAGATGAAGCGAAGGTACGGTTCCGTGTTCGAAGGCCTGATGTTGAACCACCAGTCGGCGAATTCCACGCGGTATCCATCAAAATCGTAGAAAGCAGTCGATTTCTCCGCCCCCATGAAATAGTCCTTCACCGCTTCCATTGCCTCGGCCTTGCTTTCCAGCTTGAAGTTTATCTCTCCCGAGTTCTTGTAGCGTACTATGGAGGCAATTACTTCGGAGAGAGTCGTTCCATGCGACTTGAAGTCGGCCACAATGTTCATTATCAGTATTGACGCCAAAATTCCGCTGTCAGAATAAAAGAAATCGCGGAAATAGTAATGTCCTGCCAGCTCTCCTCCATATATTCCGTCTATCTCGCGCAGCTTTCTTGCCGCATAGGCGCGCCCCACCTTCCAGGTGTGCATCTCGGCTCCCATCGGCGTAAGGTACTCTCCCACCGCCTTGGAACTGCGGATATCCTGCAGGACTTTCCCTCGGAGGCCCTTCTTCTTCAGGAACCAGTTCCCCAGCACTGCGATCATCAGGTCAGGCGAGATGAACTGCCCCTTCTCATCCACAAATACAACGCGGTCGGCGTCGCCGTCATAGATCACTCCAGCGTCGCAATGCTCCCTTCGGACCAGCTCGCCCAGTCCTGCCACATTTGCAGGAATCAACGGATTAGGCTCGTGGTTAGGGAACGCCCCATCCATTTCCTCATTGATGCATATCGGCTTTGCACCGAAAATATCGCGCACGAACAGTGAGGACATCCCGTTCGAGAGGTCCATTCCTATCTTTATGCCAGAATAATCTCCAAGGAACTGCTTCTGGAAATCCATGTATTCCTTCTTCTTGTCGAACTCCACTTCCCTGCCACGTCTTGAGGCCACAGGAGTAGGCTCACCCGACAGTATCCACTGCTGTATCGTGTCGAGCCCCGACTCCAATCCCACCGGAAGCGCATTTGTCGTCGACACCTTCATTCCGTTGTATTCCTTCGGGTTGTGGGAAGCCGTAATCTGAATCGACGCATTGAATCCATAATTTGCCGTAACGAAATAGACGTAAGGCGTAGTAGCCAGCCCGAGGACATACGCATCGGCACCGGCATCGCAGATTCCAGCGATCGCCGCAGCATAGATCTCCGGCGATGACAGCCTGCAATCATGTCCGATTGCCACCTTGTCAGTATTCAGCAGCCTAGGCAGGAAATACCCCACCTTATAGGCATCGTCTTTTGTAAACTCCACGCCGTACAGGCCGCGGATGTCATAGGCATGAAAAGCGCCCATAGTAGTATCATCGAGGTTTTAGATTATCTTCTTGTCAGTCCTGACCTTGTACGAACAACGCACGTTCCCTTTTGAAATGCCATAAAGCTTATTGGCTATCAATTTCTTGCGTATCGGGGTGGCGCGATCGGTGAACATTATCCCATCCAGATGGTCGTATTCGTGCTGGATCATCCTGCATCCGAAGCCATCGAACTGTTCCTCCTGCTCCTTCATGTCCTCATCCAGATAGCGAACCCTTATCGCCTCCGGCCTGGTGACGTTCGCATCCACGTCAGGAATGCTCAGGCACCCCTCGCTGTATTCCACAGTACTCTCGCTTTCAGCGATTATCACAGGGTTGATCATCGTCCTTCTGAAATCCGCCAGTTCCGGGAACTGGTCCTTGAATCCTCTTCCGTCCACCACCAGGATGCGCAGCGACTTTCCAACCTGGGGCGCTGCCAGCCCGCATCCATCTGCATGAAGCATCGTCTCCTTCATGTCCTCGGCGAACTGCTTCAAGTCCTCCGGCTTGTTCTGTTCAGTCACTTCTGCCGCCTTTTCGCGCAAAACTTCGGCTCCGTATAAATAAATAGGTAAAATCATGTCTTATTTCTTTTTATTCAATGCCACGCGCAGTTCAGCGCGAGGCTTCGTTCTTCTTTCGATCCATGTAACCCTGCAAAATCAACGCCGCACTCAGCTTGTCCACCTGCATCTTGTCCCGCCTTTCCATCTTCTTCAGCCCGCCGTCTATCATTGCCCTGTGCGCCAGGACCGACGTGAACCGCTCATCCTCCAGATCCACCGGCTTGTCCGGAAAGGCCTTTTTCAGCTGCTTCAGGAAGATATCGACATCCGCCGCAGCCGCCGAAGGAGTATTGTCCATATTCATCGGATACCCTACAATGAACCTTTCCACAGGGTTTACTTGGGCATAAGTTTTGAGATATTCGATTATCTTTGCAGCCTGGACAGTTTCCAAAGGGGACGCGAATATGCGCAACGGGTCGCTGACGGCGACTCCCATCCTTTTTCTGCCGTAATCTATCCCAATAAGTCTGTCCATGTCCGCAAAGTTAGCAAAATGCCGAAGAATAACAGCAAAAACATACGGTTCACCGTCACCGACGATTCCCACAAGGAACTGTTCTCCGCCTCCACCACCCGTGGGCGCGTGAAGACTTGGGTTGCATTGTCAATCGTAGCTATCATATTCATCACATACGCCATCCTTGCGTGGACTCCAGCCCGCAATCTCATTCCCGGCTACCCTAACGCAGCCTCCAAGAAAGCCGCAGTCGAGAACAAGATGCGCATGGATTCCCTCGAACGTGAAATGGCAGTGTGGAACATGCAGCTCACGAACATCAAGCACATCGTCAAGGGCGAGGAGCCTGTCATCCACGACAGCCTCATGACTGCCAGGAAAGAATCCGAAAAAGTCGATGAAAAGAATGTCAAGGCTTATGCCGACGGCGATTCCGCCCTCCGCGCCGAAGTCCGCAAGCAGGAAAAGATCTCAGCGGCTTACCAGAAGACTCAAATAACGCAGATAGAAGGCATGCACTTCTTCACTCCAGTCCAAGGCCTTGTAACAGCTGGCTTCGACCACGCCATCAAGCATAACGGCATAGACATCGCAGCCCCCGAAGGAGCGATTGTCTACGCCGTCCTCGACGGTACCGTAATCTCCGCAGGATGGAACGACGACACCGGCTTCACCATTCAGATTCAGCACGCCAACAATCTTATTTCCATATACAAGCACGCAGAAAAGCTGCTTAAGGACACTGGCGACAAAGTTTCCGCCGGAACTCCAATCGCACTTGTCGGCTCCACAGGCAAGCTCTCCACAGGCGACCATCTCCATTTCGAGCTCTGGCACGACGGCGAGCCTGTCGACCCGGCTCTTTACATCAATTTCTAGACTATGGACAAGCGCAGGATAGCCATAATCGGTTCCACAGGATCCATCGGGACGCAGGCTCTGAATGTGGTTTCACAACACCGCGACCTCTTCGAAGTCGAGCTTCTCTGCGCCAACAACAACTACTCCCTGCTCGCATCTCAGGCGCGGGAATTCGACGCCAACAATGCAGTGATCTGCAATGAGGGTCTTTTTGACGAAGTCAATGCTTCCCTCAGCTCCTCGGATACCAAAGTCTTTGCAGGGATGGAGTCCGCATGCGACCTGCTGGAAGGCTCGAACATCGACCTTGTGCTCGTTGCATCCGTCGGCATAAGCGGCCTGAAGCCGACGCTCCGCGCCCTGCAGGCTGGAAAGCGCGTCGCATTGGCAAATAAGGAAACCCTGGTGGCGGCTGGAGAGATAGTGATGCGGACTGCAGCTGAATGTCACGCACCGCTCATTCCGGTCGATTCGGAACACTCTGCCATTTTCCAATGCCTTCAGGGGGAAAAGTCTCCGATTGAAAAGATACTCCTTACCGCCAGCGGCGGACCGTTCCTCGATTTCACCGAAGAACAGATCGTCTCGGCGTCCGTGAAGCAGGCATTGAACCACCCTCGTTGGAAGATGGGCGCAAAAGTCACCATCGATTCTGCAAGCCTGATGAACAAGGGCTTCGAGGTAATGGAAGCGCGCTGGATCTTCAACGTCAAGCCTTCCCAAATCGAAGTCGTCGTCCATCCGGAATCCATAATCCACTCCATGGTCCAGTTCGCCGACGGGTCAGTCAAAGCCCAGCTCGGTTCGCCTGACATGAGGATTCCGATCCAATATGCCCTTTCCTATCCTTCACGCCTTCCGCTCGATTCGAAGCGCCTCGACTTCTTCAGCCTGCGCCAGCTCACTTTCAGGCAGCCGGACCTTGCGAAGTTCCCGTGCCTTGCATTGGCTTATGAAGCCCTGGAAAAGGGGGGCAATGCTCCGTGCGTGCTTAATGCCGCCAATGAGATTGCAGTCGGAGCCGTCCTGAACGGCGAGCTGAAGTTTGGATTGATTCCGGAAGTCATCCGCCGCACCATTTCGGAAATGCCCCTTGAACCCATTCCGGACACAGATTCGATTTACGCCTTTGACTCCGAAGCACGCCTCCGCGCCTCCGAAGTCCTCAAGCGCCTCACCACCTGACCCCGATCAACACATACCCAACCTAACGGATAATCCCACACCGCAACCGACAACCTATAACTAATTTCAACAATGTCTGCAGTCCTGATAAGAATTCTTGAAGTGATCTTTTCGCTGACCCTGCTGGTGTTCGTCCACGAGCTTGGTCACTTCCTTGCGGCGAAGATGTTTCATATACGAGTCGAAAAGTTCTACATCTTCTTCGACCTCGGCTTTGCGCTGTTCCGCTGGAAACCCAAGGGCTCCGAAACTGAATATGGCATCGGCTGGCTGCCTCTGGGCGGCTATTGCAAGATAGCCGGAATGGTGGACGAGTCGATGGACAAGGAGCAGATGAAGCAGCCGCCTCAACCCTACGAATTCCGCTCGCACCCTGCCTGGCAGCGATTTATCGTAATGATAGCCGGAGTCTTCAACAACTTCGTGATGGCCATCATCCTCTATGCCTGCGTCTTCTCCACATGGGGAAACCAGTACATCAAGAACAGCGACGCTGTCTACGGCATCGCCACAAACGAGCTCTCCTACAACATGGGCTTCCGCGACGGCGACAGGATTCTCGCCTTCGACGGCGTATCGACAGAAAACTTCGACAACCTCCAGGTCGACATGGCCCGCTCTCAGGCCAAGACCGCTACAGTGCTCCGCAACGGGGACACGCTTACCCTCCAGATCGACCAGAAGTATCTTCCTGAAGTGCTGAACACTCCCGGAATGTTCGGTCTCGCATATCCGTTCGTCATCGCTTCAGTTCCAGACACCTCATGGAACGCATCAGCAGGTTTGCAGCACGGCGACAAGTTCGTCGCCCTCGACGGCAGGCCGATGTTCATCGTCCAGACCATCCAGGCGGAACTCCAGAAACACCGCGACACATCCATCATCGTCGCCGTGGCCCGTCCTGCCGACACCAGCGTCGTATCCAAGCCCGCCTCCACCCGTCTTGCGCTTTCCTCCGCACCAGCCGCCACAGCAAGCACAGTTGCACATACAAGCCCTTCTGATGCCGATTCTGCTTCTGATGCCATCGCATATTCAATGGTCGCTCCAGGCGACTCCGTATTCGAACTTCGACTGAAAGTCGACACCGCCGGAAAGCTATGCGTACTGCTTGACAGCGACGTGAACAAGATGTTCCATGTCACGGACCAGCGCTATGACTTCTTCACGGCCATCCCTGCCGGCGCCACAAAGGCATGGCAGACGTGCAAGAACTATGTAAAGGAACTAGGCCTGATATTCACGCCAAAGACGAAAGCCTATAAATCCGTCGGCAGCTTCATCCGCATCGGGCAGGTATTCCCAGCGACATGGAACTGGCACGCCTTCTGGCTTCTGACCGCCTGGCTGTCCATCATGCTGGCTGTCCTGAACATCATTCCAATCCCCGGTCTGGATGGAGGCCACATCCTGTTCGTCCTCGTCGAAATGATATCCGGCAAGAAGCCAAGCGACAAATTCCTCGAAATCGCGGAGACCATCGGACTTATATTCCTAGTCCTGTTGATGATCCTCGCCTTCGGCAACGACATCCGCAGTCTCTTCCACTAGTCAGCCACTAGTCCTCCGCCCCACCCCAGCCAACGCTCCCAGCCAACGTTTCCACAATTGGATGCCAGCACCAATACCCATGCACAGGTTCACCTGCTGCTTTGCTCCTTTCGGCCCTCTCAAAACTGTGCGCCAGATTTCGTAATCCATCTCCGACATGGCATTGCCAGCTGGGACTTCGCCTCCAAAATCGAGTCAACTTCACCTCTGGACACTTAATAACCTTGAAGATAGAACGTATGCTGTGAACTCGAGGCTTGTTTAAAGACCTCACGATATTCCAATGATTTATTAGAAAATAATAATTTGAAAATCAATTATAACTATCGTATAACTTGATAGTTAAATGATAATATTAGACATGATCATAAATTAAAATAGGAAAATAATTATAAAGTGAAAAAATACCTCTCAAAATATGCTTGAAACGAGAGGAAATAAACGATATTAGCGGTTGTAAAACGTAATAAAGATATGGAGACGAGAGATTTTACAACAGGAGAGAATTCGGCTTCAGGTTCTTGCGGGGACCTATTCGCCGATGTGATGACAGAGACTGCCAACGCCGTGACTTCCAAAAGCGCAGCGGCCGCGAATTCGACAGACCAGGCGGCAGCCGGGAATTCTACAGACGCGGCAGATGCCGGTAGAGGGACAGGGAACAGCGCAACGCCAAAAGGTACTGCGGCCGGGATAAGAAGGGGACGCCTCCACTTGAGGCGCGAGGAGGCATCAGCCGAGTTGCGGGCCAAGGTTTCGGCAAATGTTTCTGCAAAGGCTGCGTCATTGCGCAAGAATGTCGCCGACGTAGTCTCAAAGGCAAGGAGGCTTCAAAGTTGCGGAGCCATCGAGCCAGCCATGGCTCAGAAGGTAATCAATGCCACGCGCAGTGCCAATGCCTACATTCGCCGCAAGAAACGGACCGAAGGCAACAGCCCGTATTCCACTTGCAGCGCAGGCGCCATCGACAGAGCTGACGTATTGAACATCAGATTCAGCGGCCAGGATGAAGCAAAGGTCATTCGCAATGACGGCGAAGCCAACGCAATGAGTCCCGGCTTCAGCGGCAGTGACAACTCGAGGTGCACTGATTCTTCTGACATAGAAGAATCCTACTGCCAAAGTAAAAAGGTAGATGCAAATCCGCAAGTCGAGGAGGCCACTGCAGTCGGAAGCAGAGCGATATTGGATCGCGTTGTCGAAAGGAGCCTTCAGGACTTCGACGCACATGACGTAGAGGCGACTGGAAAATCTAGCGGATCAGGCGAGATTGTGGACGGAAGCTCGGGCGGCTCCAGCGAAAATGAAATTATAAGCAGCAAGACTGAGGCCGAGAGCAGCGAAGCTGAAATTGAAAGCATCGAAACGCCGGCGAAGCGAAACGCCGAACTGAGGAGAAGGGCTGCTGAGGATGGAATCCAGACGTTATCCAACGAGGAGCTTGTGTCTTTGCTGTTGAATCAGAGCAGCCGATACAGCTGTCCGCCGAAAGCTGCGCAAACCCTGCTGGACTCCAATGACGGCAGCCTGCTCGGAATTTCAGACAGAAGCTTGAAGGAGCTGATGATGATTCCGGGCATTGGAATCTACAGAGGAGTTACCATCCAGGCCATCTTTGAATTGGGCAGAAGGCTCCGAAACGAGATACCTCGGCCGAAGCCGGTGGTTATTTCAGCACAGTCGGCTTTCGAGCTCCTTCGCACCGACTTTCAGGACTTGAACCACGAGGAGAGCTGGGCACTCTTCCTGAATAGGGCTAATGGTTTGATATCCAAGGAACGAATAAGTATGGGAGGGGTCAGCGCAACTACCCTGGACCCTCGCATAATAGTGAAGAGAGCAGTAGACTTGCTTGCCAGTTCGTTTATCATCGCCCATAACCACCCATCGGGCAACATGTATCCGGGGGATCTGGACAAGAAGATGACGGTCGCCTTAAGGCAGGCTGCGGCATTGTTCAACATTACGCTTTTAGACCATCTGATCATAGCCGGGAACAAGTTTTTCAGCTTTTCAGATGAAGGTCTGTAGATTTTGCCTACCTTTGATATTCGGCAAGGGCAGCCATTCTTCCCTTGCCGAATACTATGAAGATCAACAATCTTTCCGAGACCAATTCAGTTCTGAATCAATTCCTAGCCGAGATGCGCGACAAGACACTTCAAAAGGACAGCATGCGATTTCGCACGAACCTGGAGCGCATTGGTAGAATCTTCGCTTATGAAATAAGCAAGACATTGGATTACAAGAAAATAGATATAGAGACTCCGCTTGGGATCGCAAGTATTATGGTCCCGGACGAACAACTGGTTTTAGGCACCATACTGCGTGCAGGACTTCCGCTTCACAACGGAATCCTGAGCGTTTTCGACAAGGCAGAGAATTCGTTCGTCTCCGCTTACAGAAAGTACGGGAAGGACAACAAGTTCACAATTCAGATTGAATACGCATCGTCTCCTTCCGTTCAGGGGAAGACGCTGATACTCGCCGACACCATGCTGGCCACTGGAGCTTCTCTGGAACTTGCTTATGAAAGGCTCAGCCGCGACGGAGCTCCCGCAAAGCTGCACATCGTGGCGCCTATCGCAAGCGTAGAAGGAGTGGAATTCCTGAAGAAATCCCTCCCTCGGAACAATACCACCGTCTGGGTCGGAGCCATCGACGAGGAACTGACGAACAAGTCTTACATAGTTCCGGGTCTCGGTGACGCCGGAGATCTCTGCTACGGCGCCAAAATCTAGGACTGCTGCATCACAAAAGGCTGGATATCATTTCCATCAATCCCTATACGTCAAAAAAAGCGGCTCGGATCCATCTCCGAGCCGCTTTTTGTCGCTTACCTATAGGAAACTTCCTATTTCTCCTCAGCTTTTGGAGCTTCTGCTTCTGCCTTTGGAGCCTTGGCTTCTGCCTTTGCAGCGGCCTTCTTAGGAGCCGGTGCTGCCGCAGCATTGGCATCAAGCTTGTTGATGTAGACTGCGATTCCGCTCTTCAGGTTGGCAGCCTTGTTCTTGTGAATGATGTTTGTCTTTGCAAGACGGTCTATCATAGAGTAGACTTTAGGTGCCGAAGCTTCTGCAGCAGATTTGTCGGTAGTGTTTCTTATCGCCCTGATGGCGTTTCTTGTAGTCTTCGCATAATATTTGTTATGCTCATTGTGCTTCGCTGTCTGGCGGATGCACTTGTCAGCTGATGCGTGTTGTGCCATTGCTTTTTATTTTTTTATAATAATAGGTAGTGGGTACGGGAATCGAACCCATATGCCAAGAATGAAAATCTTGTATCCTAACCTTTAGATGAACCCACCATGTCAATCACTTTCCAATACGGAAAGGCCCCTTTAAGGGGTTGCAAAGATATATACTTTTTCTTTTTCGGCAAATATTTTTTTTAAAATGCCCGACAGAAGCCAATGCAACGCTCCGCGTCTTGAGAACCTCAGAGCCTGACATTGATTCGATGTGGGGAAAATGCTTATTTCTTTGGCTTTGCCTCGAACTCGTCTGCCCAGTCGAAAGAGTAGATTATGGATTCGACCTGCCTCAAATAATTGCGCTTGTCATATTTAGGAGCATAGACGAAAGCAACCATAGTGATTACATAGTGATTCTGCTCGTCTAGGAATGTATGGCTCACGAATGGGCCGCCCATGTAGTCGTTGACCACTTCCCAAAGTCCGCGCATTTCCGCAAATGACTTGTCCTTCAGCTTGACCCATCTGTAACCCGGCTTCAATGCACTGATCGTCATATAGCTTCCATCGCGCATGCCAGGGACCTGCTCTTTCAGCACGGCGTTCATCTGCTCCAAGATCTTGTCAGGCTGAGCCCAAAGCGAATCCAGGTACGGAACCTTATACATCAGGACAGCCTGATTCGTGTAAGTCGTCTCGTAAGATACCCAGGCGAAATTATCCGTCAGCTTCTTTATGCTGTATTCATTTGGAAAATAAGGGGATCCTCCGAAAATCCTGGCAATCTTGTTGCGGATTTCAACATTTTCGTACAGCTTTGCATTGTTGATGATTCTCAGCCTCTCGCTCTGGTCGAAGATGTTCAGCAGCCTTTCGTGGTTGTCGACGATGCATTTTGTAAGGCTGTCGGGGCTCGGAGAATTGATGGAAACCACCGTCTGAGGTGCGGCCCATACGTCCATTCGCATCTCGAATTTGCTCTTCTTCAAGTTGGGATCCACTTCAAGCATCAGGATGTTGCGGTGGACCTTGAACAGGTCAGTGAAAGATGTAGGAGGAATATTGAACAGCACATAATAAGGTTCAGTCTGAGGCAGATAAGGGAAATCGCCTCCTAAAACATTTCTGGCTGCAATTCCCGGATCTCCTTCCCAGTTGCCTTTAGTGCAGACAACCTGTATCTCACCTGCCTTTCCGGAAATGTTGGACATATATCTCTTCGAATTACGATTGCAGGAGACGGCCAGCAGGCAAAGGGCAACCATTGCGACGGTGAATAATTTCTTCATATTGATTTGTGTTATTATATCCTAAAGTTCGTGCCTTAGCCTGGCTATCGGTATGTTCAGCTGCTCGCGGTATTTGGCCACCGTCCTGCGCGCCACTCTGTAACCCTTCTCGTTCAATACCGCAACCAGCTCCTCGTCGGTAAGCGGATTCCGCTTGTCTTCCTCGTTGATGCTCTTTGCCAGGATGTTCTTGATTTCGCGTGTCGATACCTCATCTCCAGACTCGTTCAGAAGTCCTTCGGAAAAGAAGTACTTAAGTGGGAAAATCCCGAACTGAGTTTGTATGTACTTGCAGTTCACCACTCTGGAAATGGTAGAGATATCAAGTCCCGTCTTTTCGGCAATGTTCTTCAGCACCATAGGACGAAGCTTGGTCTCATCGCCTTCCATGAAATAGTCGTGCTGGAAGTCGATTATCGCATTCATCGTGTTCTGTAAAGTGTTCTGCCTCTGCTTGATAGCCTCGATGAACCACTTGGCGCTGTCCAGCTTCTGCTTTACGAACGAAGCCGCTTCCTTTCCTTCGCGAGTGCTGTTGCCGGCCGACTTGACCAGCATGTCAGCATATCGCTTGTTCACGCGCAATTCAGGGACATTGAACTTCGGCATCGTCATTATCAGGTTGCCGTTGTCGTTCTCAAGCAGGAAATCAGGCACCACTTGCTGTGCCTCCTCGGAATAGGAATCGTCTATCTGGCCGCCAGGTCTCGGATTCAGCTTGACTATCTCGGCTATGGCCTCCTTCAGCCTTCTCTCAGACATTCCCGCCTTGGCCATTATCTTCTGGTAATGCTTCTTTGTGAATTCGTCGAAATAGGTCCTTAGTATGGCGAGAGCATCGGCCTTAGCCTGACAGTCGCTGTGAGATTCCATCTGGATTACAAGACATTCCTGTAGGTTCCTGGCCCCCACACCGCAAGGCTCAAAGCCCTGGATTACCTTAAGGATCCTCTCGACATCGGACGGCGTGGTTTCAATGTTAAGCCTGAAAGACAAGTCGTCGCAAAGTGAGTCGATGTCGCGGCGGAGATAGCCGTCGTCGTCGAGCATGCCAACGATGAACTGAGCTATCTTCAGGTCATTGTCTGAAAGTTCACAGTATCCGAGCTGCTGCTGGAGGCTCTGCTGAAAGCTTTCCCTTACTGAAAAAGTGTTGTATTCCGGCTTTAGGTCCTTGCCCTGGTTATTGACGTAAAGTTTATATGAAGGAGTCGGGTCGTCAGTCTGAAAATCGCTCAGAGATACATCCTTGCGTTCCTCCTGATCGGAATCGTCGATTGGTTCCGAATCCTCCGCAGGACCTTCGTCGAGTACCGGATTTTCTTCGATTTCCTTCTTGATTTTCTGTTCAAGTTCAAGCGTAGGCAACTCCAGCAGCTTTATCGTCTGTATCTGCAGAGGAGAAAGCCGCTGTACAAGCTTCTGTTGCGTCGTTTGTTTTAGCATAACACAAAGATACGTTTTTTTTCTAACTTTGTGAGTGCAACTAAAACCCCAATGGATACCGTTCAAATAGACCTTGACAAGATCATCGCAGACAGAACTGCGAAATCAGGTAAGAAAGTGCCGAAATTCATTGTCAACTACCTCAAGAGGCTTGTTCATCAGGACGAAATCAATGAAATACTGCTGGATGGGAAGGACCTTACAGGTGCTGCCTTCATTGACAACGCCCTTCGCATGATGGACATCAGGTATGAAGTCCACGACGCAGGGAACATCGACCTCGACGGACGTTACGTAATTGTATCGAATCACCCTCTCGGAGGTCTTGACGGACTGATCCTGATCTCATATTTTTCAAAGACATTTCCCGGCCGCGGGCTGAAAGTCCTCACCAACGATTTTCTCATGAACCTTAAGCCTATCAAGGACATATTCGTCCCGATCAACAAGTTCGGCATGGTAAGGCAGGATGCGGCAAGGGAAATCGACGAGCTGTTCGCTTCCGAGAAGGAAGTCCTCACCTTCCCGGCAGGCCTGTGCTCGCGGAAGGTCAAAGGAAAGATCACCGACCTTGAATGGAAGAAGAGTTCGGTCAAGAAAGCTGTAGAAAGCGGACGGGACGTCCTGCCTGTCTTTTTCGCCGGACAGAACTCGAATCATTTCTATAACGTCGAAATACTCCGCAAGTTCCTGGGCATAAAGTTCAACATCGGGATGGCCCTGCTCCCCGGGGAGATGTTCAAGAAGAGGAACTCTTCCCTGGACTTCTACATCCGCAAGCCCATACCCGTAGAGACATTTACAAAGGACCACACATATCAGGAGTGGACAGAATACGTCAGAAATATAGTTTACAATGGATAACGAAGCTGAAAAGCCTATTATGCAGCCCATCATCGAGAGAATTCCACGAGAGGCCTTAAAGAAGGAGCTGACGGACGACAAGTTCGTCAGGGACACCCGAAAGGGCGACAACAAGATATATGACGTCACTGCAGAAGATTCTCCGCAAGTCATGCAGGAGCTGGGTCGAATCCGCGAAATCACTTTCCGCGAAGCAGGCGGCGGGACAGGCCTTCCGGCGGACATCGATGCGTTCGACGTCGACGATGAGCGCCCCTACCACCAGCTCGTAGTCTGGGACCCCGAGCAGGAGGAGATCCTCGGCGGTTACCGCTACATCCTCTGCCGCGACCTGGATCCCGAAAAGATGGCGACCAAGGAGCTGTTCGTCTTTTCCGACAAGTTCGTCAAGGATATAATGCCCTTCACCATCGAGCTTGGACGCTCGTTCGTTCAGCCAATGTACCAGCGCATGAACCTTCGCAGAAAGGGCATCTACGCCGTCGACAACCTTTGGGACGGTTTGGGCGCTCTCGTGGTCAAATACCCGGATTACAAGTACTTCTTCGGGAAAGTCACGATGTACAAGAACTACAACGTGGAAGCCCGCAATACTCTCATGAATTTCATGCGGCTGTATTTCCCGGATCCTGATGAGCTTGTAAGATGCATCGAGCCGCTCGACATCGATGCCCGGAACACTAAATGGGCGGAACTCTATGATGGCCTGTCCCTCGACGAAGCATACCGCAAGATGCAGCACGAGGTGCGCAACCTTGGTGAACAGGTTCCTCCTCTGATCAATTCATACATCGGCTTGACTGATACGATGCGTACTTTCGGCACCTGCAACAACTACGGTTTCGGAGGAGTCGAGGAGACGGGAATCCTCCTGACCATAGCCGACATGAATCCGGACAAGCTCGAGAGGCACGTGCAACCGCTGCGCGAACTTGCCGACATACTTCTTTCAAGCTGGTTCAAGGCCCGTGAAAAGGCAAAGAAGGCACGTGAGGAGCAAAACACGACTTGGCAGAAGAATGTCAGAAAAGCCAAGGACTATGCCAACAAGAATCTTGGAAAAATGCCGAAGATCAATAATCCTTTCAAGCGAAAGTCGGCTGCAAAGGACAATATCGACACCAAAGCCCAAAAGCCTACGCGGAAGAACGTCATGAATTACCTCCGCAGAAAGAACCGTAAGCAAAAATAGGATTATCTAGAAGAATAACGGGTAATTGATAGTCTCCTTGACAAGGAAGGCTGTGGAATACCTGTCCTTGATTCTGTCCATGAACCGCAATGCGTCGTTCTTGGTGCGGAAATCGCCGACAGTCACTTTGAAATATGGATTTTCGTATGTCCTGTAAGCATGGACGCCTGGATGGTCGGATTCGAAGCCTCCGGCAACCGATGAGGACATGTCACGGGCATTCTGCTTGTTGTCGAAGAATATCCTGATGCGGTAGCCGCTGATCTTCCTGGAGGAATTGTTCGAAACCTGGCTCCTGAAAGCCATCAAGATGGACTGGGACTGCTGAAGTGAGATGCTTCCCAAGGCATTCGATCCGTTTTTGAGCAGATCTATGATGTCGATGCCTGCATAGCCGTGGTCTTCGGAAGGCTGTGCATAATACGAAGTGTCTTCAACCTGCGAAAATGCAGGGAGGCTGGACAGAAGGCAGAAAGCCAGCATTAATGCAAAGCGTCGCATTGATCCTGTCGGTTTATTTATTTACGGCTATGCCGGAGACCCTGAATTCATCAAGCAGGTCCTTGGCAGGCATCTGGTCGTAAATGATATGCTTGGAAAGGCCTATGCCGTTGCGGACGGTGATGTCGAGGCTGACGGTGTAGGCGTCGGTCTTGAAAGTATCGAGACTTATGCCGTTCAGGAATCCGAGCGGATTGATCATTGTAAGTTGGAGCGGCACTGGAAGATTGTTCATGCTGCGCGGCACGATGGTTACATCGTCTAGGATCTGCACGTCGGCAAAGTCCTTGCCGTTCTTGTAGAACGTGCCGAACAGGTTCGTTATGGTGTATGAAGAGACCGTAGGGTTGTCTATCTGCACGTTCAAGTCGAGCTCGACCTGCGAAGTTCCAATGAACTTCACATTGGTGACCTGAGTGTCGATGAAGCGCAGCTTCTTGTAATTCTGGCAGGACGTTAGAGTCAAAGCAAAGACTGCAAGTGTAAGGATGATGTATGACCTTCTTCTCATCGCATTGTGTATTTGATGCAAAGATATAAAAAAACCTATCTTTGCATGGTAATAAATTGGGGGATGGCAAAGAAAGTCTACATTGAAACCTATGGCTGCCAGATGAATGTCTACGACAGCGAACTCGTATCGTCCATACTGCAGAAAGATGGATTCGAACAGACCGAAAAGGCCGAGGAAGCAGACCTGATCCTCATAAACACCTGTTCCGTGCGCGAAAATGCCGAACAGCGCGTATTTGGTCGCCTGGATTTCTTCAAGTCCCTGAAGAAAAAGCGCAAGTGGCTGGTCATAGGGGTGCTTGGATGCATGGCGGAGAGGCTGAAGGAAAAGCTGCTGGAGCATCCTGCCGTTGACCTCGTTGCAGGTCCTGACTCATACCGCGATCTTCCGAAGCTGGTTTCAGCGATGGCTGAAGGAGGTTCTCACATCAACACCCTGCTATCACACACTGAAACCTATGCTGACATCTCCCCGGTCAGGATGAACGACGGCGGAGTCAGCGGCTTCATTTCCATAATGCGCGGCTGCAATAATGTATGTTCTTATTGCATAGTCCCTTATGTGCGCGGAAGCGAGCGTTCGCGCGACCCTCGGAGCATAGTGCGCGAGGCTTGCGAAATGTTCGAGGCAGGCTACCGCGAGGTGAATCTCCTCGGCCAGAACGTGGATTCATATCTATATGAAGACAATGCCGCTGGCAGCAAGGTGACTTTTGCCAATCTGCTTGAGATGGTTGCTGCCGTCGACCCGGCCCTAAGGGTTCGCTTCGCCACATCGCACCCGAAAGACATGTCCGACGAGGTGCTCTACGCCATGGCGAAGCATCCGAACATCTGCAAGCACATTCACCTGCCCGTCCAAAGCGGCAGCAACGAGGTTCTGGAAAAGATGAACCGCAAATACACAGTCGAGACTTACCTGCAGAGGATCGCCAAGATACGCGAAGTCCTTCCCGAATGTGGCATAACGACCGACGTCATAGTCGGCTTCTGCGGAGAAACGGCGGATGACTTTCAGAAGACGCTGGACCTCTTCAGGCTGGTCGGATACGACTGGGCGTTCATGTTCGCCTACTCGCAAAGGCCGAACACCAAGGCGGCGCGCCACTTTGCAGACGACGTCACGGCAGAAGAAAAGGAACGCAGGCTCCAGCAGATGATCGACCTTCAAGCCGGGCTCAGCCTTGAAAAGCATCAGAAATGCCTTGGACAATGCTACGAAGTGCTGGTCGAGGGCCCTTCCAAGAAAGACCCGCAGCAACTTTCGGGACGCACATCCCAGAACCGAGTCTGCGTATTCCCGGCTGAAGGCCACAAGCCTGGCGACTACGTCACTGTCCGCGTCGAATCCTGCACTCCGGCGACATTGATCGGAACTATAGTCAAATAACTTTAAAAGATACCGTCATGACAAAAATGAAGACCACATACCTCGGCCATCTGCACAACGAGATAGAACACCTGCAGTCAGGAACGAAAATCACTACCGACGCTCCTCTGGACAACCACGGACTTGGACAGTCTTTCTCGCCGACTGACCTTTTCGCCTCTTCCCTCAGCTGCTGCATGCTTACCATAATCGGCATCAGCGCCGAAAGCTATGGATTCGACATTACGGGAACCACCGTCGACACGGAGAAGGTCATGAATGAAAATCCACGCCGTGTCGGCGAACTGAAGCTGACTGTAAACCTTCCAGAAGGGAAGAACTACACAGACCAGCAGAAACGCCTCATTGAGTCCGCCATAAAGACCTGCCCTGTTGGACGCAGCCTGAATCCGGACATCAAGGTGGACATCACTTTCAATTACTAGCCTGCTTCACCCACTTTACCTTGCCGGCATCACGCGGCTTCGCGTCAGGAGACTGATCGGGATAGCCCAGCGCGATGACAAGATAGATGTGATGGTCTGATGGAATCTCGAGTTTCGCAAGATAATCCTCCATTCCAGGTGCCGATAGCATCATTGCCGGCGACCCCAATGCTACCGACCCTACTCCTAGCGACTGTGCGGCCAGCATAAGGTTCTCGCAGAACATTCCGCAGTCGCTTTCCGACCAGCGGTCTTCAGTGTCAGCGACAAAGACGATTGTCGGAGCGCCATAGAAGAGTCCGCTCCATTTAGGGTTGGAAACCATCTTTGCCATCCTTTCATCTCCGCTCTTCGCCGCATTTTCCTTGACGGCGTCGTTGAGTCCTTCGATGAATTCCGGATCATCAGTCACGCGCACCTCCCAAGACTGGGAATTCCTTGCACTTGGCGCATTGATGGCGCATTTCAGGATTGCATCCATGACATCACGGTCAACCGGCTGGGACTTGAATGCGCGTATGCTGCGACGCGCCATGATGGTCTGGATGGTTTCATTGTCAAGATTCTTCATTGTCTTTTCTGTTTGTCCGTAGCTCACGTTGAAAAACAGCAATGCAGCCGCGAGCGTAATTAGTATCTTTTTCATTTCTTTAAAATGTATGTCTATCGGTCTGCCAGGGAATCGTCGGTCATGCCGAGGCTGCGCATGAGTGCCTCCGGTTCCGGATCCCGTCCCATGAAGTCGCGGAAAAGCACGTCTGCATCCACCAAGCCTCCCTTGGAGAGGACCTTCCTCCTGAATTCTGCCGCAAGTTCGCTGTTGAAAATGCCTTTTTCCTTGAACCTCGTGAAAATGTCCGCCTCAAGTTCCTCCGCCCACTTGTATGAGTAGTATCCGGCGGAGTATCCGCCTGCAAAAATATGCGTGAATCCCGGCGACATTGCCGTTCCCGGCACGTCTGGAAGCAGCTGATAATCTTCAAGCACGCTCTTCTCGAAGTCGGCGGCCGGCATCTCGGGAGCCTTGTCGATGGTGTACCACGCCATGTCGATCATTCCGAAATCGAGCTGCCTGACGCTGTCGTAGCCTGAAAGATAGTTCTTGGACGCTATTATCCTGTCGATGTACTCTTTAGGAATCACCTCTCCGGTCTTGTAATGCCTGGCGAAGGACTGAAGGAATTCAGCTTCGTAAGCCCAGTTCTCCATGAGCTGCGAAGGACATTCCACAAAGTCACGCTTTACGTTCGTGCCTGTCAGTGAGCCATAAGACCCTTCTGCGAGCATTCCATGGAGGGAATGGCCGAATTCGTGGAGGATCGTGGTGAATTCTCCGAAAGTAAGAAGCGACGGAGAGTCTGCAGTAGGCTTGGTGAAGTTTGTCACGAGCGATACGAAAGGCCTTTCCTCCACTCCGTTGTAAACGTCTGTCTCCCTGAAGGAAGTCATCCAGGCTCCGCCGTGCTTGTTGTCGCGCGGGAACCAGTCCATGTAAAGCAGGGCCATGAATTTTCCTGATGCGTCATGGACTTCAAACGCCTTCACATCCGGGTGATATACGGGAATTTTGTCATTCTCCCTGAAAGTAAGCCCATAGAGTCTTCCTGCAAGAGAAAAGAGGGCATTCTGCACCTCTGAAAGCTCGAAATAGGGCTTCAGGTCCTCTTCATTGTAAGAATATCTATCCTCCTTAAGCCTCTCAGACCAATAGCCGAAGTCCCAAGGCATCAGCTCTCCCAGGAAGCCATGATCGGCAGCATATTCACGTACCTCCTCCAGATCCCGACGCCCGAATGGCATTGACTTGTCCATCAAGTTCTTGAGGAATCTGTCCACATTCTCCCTGCTCTTTGCCATCCTATCTTCGAGCTCGAATTCGGCATAGTTCCCATATCCAAGCAGCCTGGCCATCTCTGCAGAAAGGTTCACGGTGTCCCTGATGTTGCCGCTGTTGTCAAACTCCCCTCCAATGCAACGCGTGTTGTAAGCCCGCCAGATTCTCTCCCGAAGGTCCCTCCTGGAACTATATTTCATGAATCCGGCCATTGAAGGCATCTGAAGGGTGAAAGTCCAACCTTCCTGACTGCGCCCTCTAGCCTCTTCGGCCGCCATGTCCTTCACATATTGCGGCAACCCTTCCAGGTCCGATGGATCGGTAAGGTTCAGGGCGAAGGCGTTGGTTGCAGCCAGCACGTTGTTGCCGAACTTCAGCCCTGCCATCGACAGGTCCTCCTGAATCTTGAAGAGCCGTTCCTTTCCTGCCTCGTCCAGGTTCGCGCCATTGCGCTCGAAATCCTTGTAAGTCTCTGTAAGCAGCTTCATCTGCTCCTGATCCAGATTCAATGCCTCCCTCTGCCCATAGACAGACTTTATCCTTTCGAACAGCTTCGGGTTCAATATGACAGACATCTGGTATCCGCTCAGTTCGGGAGTGATCTCTTCTGCCGTCTTCTGCATCTCCGGACTGGTGCAGGCTTCGTTCAGATTGAAGAAAATGCCTGAGAACTTCTCAAGATTGCGGCCGGCATTCTCCATGGCCTCAAGGGTATTGGAGAACGTGGGCGGTTCCGGATCGTTCACTATGGCTTCGATATCGGCTTTTGCCTCGGCCAAAGCCTCGTCGAAAGCCGGACGGTAATCGGAATCCTTTATCTTGTCGAATTGGGGCGCGCCGTAAGGATTCGAGGAAGGCGCCAGTATGGGATTATATGGATGTTTCATTTCTTCCGTAAATATACAAATTTGAAGCCGATTCGGTAGCACAGGTCGAAGCATCTGTACCACTTGGAAAGAGGTGTCACAATGACCGAATTGTAGCAGTCTGGAGCGAATCCGGCTGACAAAAGATCGTTTTTCGGGCAATGCCTCCGCCCGTCGGCGAACATCTGTCTCAGGAGAAAATAGTTCGCCCGCAGTGTGCCGTTGAAGGAGTCAAGAAGCCTCCGCTGCTCCCTGTATTTGGAGTTGTTGAATATGTTCTTGCACCTGCTTGAACAGAATCTCTTGTCCGGCCTGCCGTAGAGCGGCTTCCCGCACACCCGGCATCTCGGTCCCTGTCCGTCTGAAAAAGGCCCTTCCTGCCGGTCCGCTACATCTTTTGTCTGCATATACGTTTACAATCGTTTGACTTCGATTTGCAAAGCTAGCCTTCTTTAGCCTTTTCGCAGCGGCGGAAACGCCTTTATATCTTAATCGAAAGATAAAATATCCGTTTTCGAAATCCGAATGCAACGGCTTGAAAAACTTTAATCGCTTTCAATCGTTTGAAGTATTGTTTTACCCGGAATGCCGGCTTTTCTTCGCGCCACACAACATAAAAACAATTCAACATGGAAAAATTATCCTTTAACAGGGTGGAACTGCTGGGAAGAGCCGGCATGGACGCCAAAGTGATCGAGACGGAGGGCAAGAGAGTGGCCAGATTCACTTTCGCAACCAATGAGCCGTACCACGACAAGAACAAGCAGATCAAGGAGGAAACCACTTGGCACAACGTTTCTGTCTGGGAAGGCCAGAATGTGATTCCGCTTGAAGAGATCAAGAAAGGCAAGTATCTTTACATCAGCGGCACCATCAGGAACACCAAGTACACCACAGCCGAGGGAGAGAAGCGATCATTCATTGAAATCCGCGCATTGAAAATCACTCCGGGCGAAGAAGTCGAGAAAACGATGGGAAGCATCGTCTGACCTGTCGTGAAAAACGCTATTTTTGCGATATGGACACCGGAAATGAAGGCTACAGGTTCGAACCCGGAGAGAAGGTGCGCTTCCTTGATTCGGAAGGCGAAGCCACCGTGATCAGGGCCGTTTCAGACAGGCAGTATGAAGTAGAGACCGGCGACGGCCTGCGTATGATACTGGACTGCTCCGAACTGGTTCCAGTGAACCCGGCCTTCGACGCCAGGCTCGAAGACTCCAAGCCAAAGAAAAAGCGCGTGAACTCAGGATTGAGGCTGAGGGACTACAAGCGGAACAACGGCGAGCGCGAAGTCGTGGACCTGCACCTGAATTTGCCCAAAGGCAGCAATGCCCTGGAGATTCAGCTCCAGACCGTTAAGAACACTATGGACGAGAACCTGCACAGACGCGGCAAGCAGATAATATTCATCCACGGAGTCGGAAACGGCGTGCTGAAGCGCGGCATTGAGAATCTTCTCCGAAGCGATTTTCCGCACTGTTACTGCTGCGAAGCCCGCTACGACATCTACGGAGTGAAGGGGGCGCTGATGGTGGAGATATTGGATTAGAGAATGGAATTGTTTGGTACATTTGCAGACTAAAGCACAGATCATGGCAAGGGATTTTTACCTGTATAATACGCTTACACGCGAGAAGGAACTTTTCAAACCGATTGCTGAAGGGCACGTAGGACTTTATGTCTGCGGACCGACCGTTTATGGCGACCCGCATCTCGGTCACGCGCGTCCCGGAGTAACCTACGACGTCCTCGTACGCCTATTCCGCCACCTCGGCTACAAGGTGCGCTACGTCCGCAACATCACCGACGTCGGCCACCTCGAGCACGATGCCGACGAAGGCGAGGACAAGATTGAAAAGAAGGCCCGCCTCGAAGAGCTCGAGCCCATGGAAGTCGCTCAGTATTACACCGAGCGCTACCACGATGCCATGCGCCTGCTGAACGTGCAGTCGCCAAGCATCGAGCCTCGGGCTTCCGGCCATATCATCGAGCAGATCGCACTTGTACAGGAAATCCTCGACCACGGCTTCGCATACGTGGAGAACGGTTCAGTCTACTTCGACATCGACGCATATAACAAGAAATACCATTACGGAATCCTTTCAGGCCGTTCTCTCGATGAAACGGTAGAGAACACACGCACCCTCGACGGCCAGGACGAGAAGCATAACCCTTACGACTTCGCCCTCTGGAAGAAGGCGTCTCCGGAACACATCATGAAGTGGCCTTCACCTTGGAGCGTTGGATTCCCGGGCTGGCATCTTGAATGTTCCACCATGAGCGCCAAGTACCTCGGTGCCGAATTCGACATCCACGGCGGCGGCATGGACCTGATGTTCCCTCACCACGAATGTGAACTTGCCCAGAACTTCGCCTCACGCGGAGAAGGCGGCGTGCATTACTGGATGCATAACAACATGGTCACCATCAACGGCCGCAAGATGGGCAAGTCTCTCGGAAACTTCATCACCCTCGACGAGCTCTTCCACGGTACCCACAAGCTTCTCACACAGGCTTACAGTCCTATGACCATCCGATTCTTCATACTTCAGGCACAGTATCGCAGCACCTTGGACTTCAGCAATGAAGCTCTCCAGGCTGCCGAAAAGGGAATGAAAAAGCTCATACGGGCGGCCAAGGACGTGAACGATATCGATGCAAGTCCAAAGGCCGCTGAAATTCCGGAAATCGCCGCAACGAAAGAAAAGGTCTACGCCGCTCTTTGCGATGACATGAACACTCCGGTAGCCATCGCCGAGCTCTTCAATGCAGTGACGATGATAAACAAAGCCAAAGACCGTCAGATCAGTATTGATCAGGCAGACATAGACACTCTGAAGTTCCTTATGTCAGACATCCTTACAGGAGTTCTTGGAATGACAGATGAGGAAGAAGGCGGAAGCGAACGGCTGGAACTCATCGACGGGCTCATCAGGATGATCGTCGAAGAGCGCCAGGCAGCCAAGGACAACAAGCAGTGGGCCGTCAGCGACAAGATACGCAACGACCTGAAAGAGCTGGGCGTCCAGTTGAAGGACACTGCCAACGGAGCCGAGTGGACCCTAGACAACCAACAAGGTCTCCATAAAGATGCCTGACAAACTTCAGATTTTTCTCCCCGACGAAGATGAAACCGAACTTCCCCTTTCCGAGGGGATAAAAACCGGTTTTCCTTCTCCTGCGGAAGATTTCCAGAACATCACCCTGAACATCACACAGAAAATCGTCAAGAATCCTGCTTCCACCTTTTACGCCAGAGTCAGCGGCTCCAGCATGATCGACGACGGAATTTCTGACGGCGACATCCTAGTGGTCGACAAGTCCGTGCAGCCTTACGAAGGCTGCATCGCCATCTGTTTTGTGGACGGCGAGTTCACACTGAAGCATGTCGAGATCAAGCCGGACTGCATAATGCTTGTCCGAGCCAACAAGTCCTTCAAGCCGATTAAAGTTACTCCAGAAGAAGACTTTGTCATCTGGGGCGTCGTCAGATACGTAATCAAGAAACTGAAATAGCGATGTTTGCCCTGGCCGACTGCAATAATTTCTTTGTCAGTTGCGAAAGGGTCTTCCGTCCTGACTTGGAGCACAAGCCGGTACTGGTCCTTTCTAACAACGATGGCTGCGTGGTCTCACGCAGCAACGAGGTTAAGGCTCTCGGAGTCAAGATGGGCGTTCCCGTCTATCAGATCAAGGAAATCGTAGACCGTAACCATATCACCGTATTTTCCTCTAATTTCGCTCTTTACGGCGACTTGTCGAACCGAGTCCATTACACACTGCGGCAAATGGTCCCTGACATGGAAATCTATTCCATCGACGAGGCTTTCCTAGACCTGAGGGGAGTAGAAGGAGACCTTGACGCCTTCGCCAAGAGAGTCTCCAAGACCTGCCGCCGGAACACAGGCATTCCTGTCTCAGTCGGCATTGCCCCCACCAAGACACTGGCGAAGATAGCTTCCAAGCTCTGCAAGACTTATCCGAAGCTTCTGGGAGGATGCTACATGCATTGCACGGAAGACATCGAGAAGGTCATGAAGAAGTTCCCCATAGACGACGTCTGGGGCATTGGCAGGAAACATACGAAGTTCCTTTCAATGCTCGGCGTTGAAACAGCCTGGGACTTTGCACAGCTGAACCCCGAGTTCGTAGAAAAGCAGATGAGCGTCACCGGACTGCGCACTTGGCGCGAACTTCACGGCGAGCCTTGCATTGATTTTACCAATAAAGAGCCTGCAAAGCAGCAAATTACATCTTCACGCTCTTTTTCAAAGGAAATATTCGACCTTGAGCCTCTGCGCGAACAGGTTTCCCTGTTCGTATCGATGGTCTGCGAAAAGTTGAGGAAGCAGCACTGCGTCTGCAACCAGGCAATGCCATTTGTTTTGACAAACAGGCACAAAGATAATGTTCCGCAGCAGTTCGAGGGAAAGATAGTCACTTTCCAGGTAGCCACGGACAGCACTCTGGAAATCAACTCGGCAGTGCTTCTCGCATTGAAAGACCTGTACCGCAAAGGGTACGGCTACAAGAAGGCAGGGGTTATCCTGTCCGAAATAAGTTCAAAAAAGACGGTTCAGAGCGCATTTTTCGACAACGTCGACCGTAAAAAACAGGACCACGCCATGCGGGTGATGGACATGATAAACGCACGCGAAGGCAAAAACAAAGTGGCTGTGGCCTCGCAGGATCCCGAAGGAATCCGCATGAACCGCAACCACTTGTCTCCTCAGTACACCACGAAGTGGTCAGACATCATCGTGGTGAAAGCCTGAGCGGCTATAGCGTAACCGACTGAGGGTCGAATTCCATCTTTGCCGACGAAGATCCGACCCAAATCCTGTATTCGCCAGGATCGACCACAAAGCTCTTGGAAACCACATCATAGTGTTGGAATGCTTCGTCGTCGAGGGTGATCATCACCTTCTTCTTCTGTCCTGCCTTCAGGAAAACCTTTTCGTATCCCTTAAGCTCCTTTGCAGGGCGCACTACGGAAGGCTTGACTTCGCCGACATAAATCTGCGCGACTTCAGCGCCTTCAGCCTTTCCCGTGTTCTTTACCTCGAATGTCACTTCGACCTCGTTGCCTTTCTTCCCGGCTTTCTTCACCTTGAAATTGGAATACTCGAAAGTGGTGTATGACATTCCGTAGCCGAACGGATAGAGAGGGGCGACGTCGTTCTTTTCATAGCCGCGATAGCCAGTGAAGAGCCCTTCGCTGTACTGTACTTTCTTTAGGTCGGTGTAGCGGAAACCGGAAATGCCCTTGGTTTCCTGATATGTGTTGAAGCAAGGGTTGTCTTCAGCGCGCCTGCCGATGCTGTATATGAGCTTTCCAGAAGGGTTGACCTTGCCGATAAGGATTTCGGCAACCGCCGTCCCGCCTTCCTGACCAGGATACATCGCATAAAGTATCGCCTTGGCCTTGTCGCTCCAGCCACTGAAATCCACCGCGCCGCCGCAGTTCATCACAACTACGAGGTTCTTGTTCAGGTCATATATCTGATCCATCATTTCAGTCTGCTCGGAAGGAATTTCGAAAGGCCTGTCGTGCCCCTCTCCTTCAATGCTCTGGTTCAATCCGCCGCAGAAGATCACTCCATCGGCTTTCCTTATCTGGCCCTCCCATTTCTTCAAGCCTTCGCCGACGATGGAATACTCCAACTTCATCACGGCTTCATCGGTATTTTCGTAATACTCGACTTCTACATTGTATTTATGTCCTTTCTTCGCATCAAAGGCATACTTCTTCGTTTCTGCGCTATGGTTGCCCCAGTCGTCGATTACCTTCTTTCCGTCGATGCCCATCCTGAAGCCATCGTCGCCGGTAAGCACGAAGGAGACTTTCTGATCCTTCAGAGGGCAGTAAACTCCGCTCCAGCGGATAGAGAACTTATCCCCTGGGAAGTTCGCCATAGGCGACTCCTTGCCGGCATACTCGAATTCAATGCCCGTGTCCGTACGTGTCGCGGCCGGCTGACCTTCAAGTTCCATATTGTCATAATACTGGCCTACCAGTCCTGCCGTCTTGCAGGAAGCATCCGTAAAGAATTCCCCGGTTTCGCCAAACTGCGTATTGCCATGGCTTGTGGCGATAAGCGCGCTCTTGAACTGCTTTCCGACTGCATCCATGCCTGCCGCAACAGTGACAGTCGAGAAAGGATGGACCTCCCCGCTGCCTCCGCCCATGACGGTCACATCGGCATTCGGCCCGATGACTACGTAATTGCCCTTCTTCAAAGGCAACATGTCCCCATCGTTCTTCAGCAGGACGATTCCCTCCTCTGCGACAGTAAGCGCCGTAGCAGCCGATTCAGGATTGTTCTGCGGAATTGACTTGTCCTCGCGAGGCTTGTCGAACATTCCGAAAGCGATAAGCGTCTGAAGGATATGCTGGACCTTTTCGTCTATCACCCTTTCGTCCACGACTCCGTTCTTGATCGCCTCCTTCAGTACTGCAGGATTCATATATTTCCCTGAAGGCATCTCAAGGTCAAGGCCTGCATTCGCAGAAGCTATTCCGCTGTATGCTGCGCCCCAATCTGTCATATAAATCCCTTCAAATCCCCACTGTCCTCTCATGATGTCCTGAATGAGATGAGGGTTCTCAGGCGTGTGCTCTCCGTTAACCATGTTGTAGCTCGACATTATCGCTCCGACGTGCGCCTTCGTCACAGCCTTGCGGAAAGTCGCAAGATAAAGTTCCTGCAGCGTCCTTTCATCGACCTCAGATGAAACGTCGTAACGGTCCCATTCCTCGTCGTTGGCGCAGAAATGCTTGATCGTCGAGATGACGCCCTGCGACTGCACGCCCCCGATGTATTGGACTGCCGTTTCAGAGGCCAGATATGGATCCTCCCCGAAATATTCGAAGTTCCTTCCGCAGAGCGGAGACCTGTACATATTCACCCCCGGTCCGAGAATTAAGCCCACTCCCCTTGCCTTGCAGTCCTTTCCGAGCTGTTCGCCCATCTTATGCACGAGCTCCCTGTCCCAGGTCGACGCAGTTACGACTCCGCTTGGATAAAGCGTGCTTTTCGTATCGTTCCTGACGCCTTGTGGCCCGTCGGCCATCCTGATTTCCGGAATTCCAAGACGCGGTACAGCCCTGATATAAAAATCATTGATTCCGCCGATGTAATCCAGCTTCTCATCGAGCGTCATCTGCTTTACCAGCCCGGAAGCACGCTCCTTGGCCTCCTTCGTAATTTCTTGGCCATTCACATTCAATGCCACGGACAGTGCCAGTGCCGCCGGCAGTAAAAATCCCAGCTTCATATCATTATCAATTAAATCTGTCTTCCCAATGCATCTCTCCCGCCGCATCCTGTCCTACTGCGCCAGCGCATCCGCCACAGCCTTCCCCAACGCCCTACACTTCCCGCGCACCTCCGGCGTGATGCCGGACTTGCATTCCACAGGCTCTCCAGCCATCTGCCAGCCGTTGTCCACCGCAAACTGAGCAAGAGTCTTTCCAACGACTCCTCCCCATGAAAATTCCCCGAACGCTCCAAGTATGTGATTTTTTATCCCCCTGTGTGCAACTGCATTGACCAATGTCTCGATGCCAGGATACATCCCATTCATATATGTCGGTCCACCTATCACCAGAGCCCTGTATTGGAACACATCCGACAGAATATATGACACATCCGTGTGACTCACATCATACAATGCCACGTCCTTCACTCCAGCCTCCACCAGTCCAGTCGCCACCTCTTCTGCCATTTCGCGCGAATGTCCGTACATCGAGCCGTAAGCTATCACAGCTCCGCGCGAAGCATAGTAAAGGCTCCAGCGGTTGTAAAGTTCCTTCACCTTCGGCAGACTTTCAGTCCAAACAGGTCCATGAGTCGAGCATATCATCTTGATATCCAGAGCTCCCAGCTTTTTCAATGCCACCTGTACCGGTGACCCGTACTTTCCTACAATGCAAGCATAATACCTCCTCATCTCATCCCAGAACGGCTCGACATTTATCTCACTGTCCATAACCCCTCCTGTCAATGCTCCGAACGTACCGAACGCATCCGCCGAAAACAATGTTCCAGTCGCTTCGTCGAATGTAAACATCACCTCCGGCCAATGCACCATCGGAGCCATATAGAACCTCAGCAAATGCTTTCCTAGATTCAGGCAGTCCCCCTCCTTCACTTCGAATGTATTCTCAATGTGACCATAAAATGCCTCCAGCATCTGTATCGTCCTCACATTTCCCACAATCACCATCTGCGGATACTTCATCATCAGCAACCTTATCGCCCCCGAATGGTCAGGCTCCACGTGATCCACCACCAGATAGTCGATCTTTCTTTCCATACCTTCCCGTACCTCTCCATCCTGGCTATTGTGTGTGCCTAAGCATTCGTCAAGCTTCGCAAAGAAATCCGGCGTGAATGGCACATCGACAGTATCTATAAGTGCCACAGTCTCATCTACAATAAGATATGAATTATACGATACTCCTTGCGGAATCGGAATATAATTCTCGAACAACATCTTGTCGCGGTCATTCACTCCAACGTAATAAATATCATCAGCTATTTTCTTCATATTAATTTGTTTGAATTAGATTCCAAAAAACAAATATACTGAAATTTCCAACGTCATCCCGTTGTCATCACACCTGATTCACCACCATCGCTTCCTATCCGAAATCGGCGGCGAAGCGAGATATGGCGATGATAAAAGCGTGACTCAAAAAGAGGAGGCCTTTCGGTCTCCTCTTGAGTGTGCTCGGAACGGGAATCGAACCCGTACGGGCATTTCTGTCCACAGGATTTTAAGTCCTGCGTGTCTACCTATTCCACCATCTGAGCAAACTGCCCGCCGTGCATAGGCAGAGCGGGCAGCGAATATCAATCAGTAACAATCCATGCCAGAGAGCAAGTCAAATCTCAAGGAGCAAGTCAGTCGCTGAAAAGAGAATCGATTGCGGATAAAATTAGTCTGCTATCGATTCAGGGAAATACTTGTTGTTGAAGCGGAGCTTCTTGACAACCCTGAGGTTCTCGTCAGCCTGAGGGACATTGCCCTTCTGAGCCTTCTTGAACATGCGCTCGGCATTGTCAGGAGAGTTTGTCTTTACATCAACGCAGCCGAGGTCGTTCTGAACGATAGGCAGGTCCTTGGCCTTTGACAGGAAAGATGCGGCTGCAGCATAGTCGCCCCGGTTGAAAGCGCACTTGCCTGCGAGGTAATTCAGTTCAGGGCAGTCGGGATACTGCACCAGCGCTGTGTCAAGCACTTCGATGTACTTGGAGCCACATTCATCCAATGTTAGGAGCGTGCGATAATATTCGCCTACGCAGATCAGTTCAGGACGTGTGTACATATACTTAAGAACCTCTTCAGGAGTGAAGTGGCGAACCTTGTAAGTCACGTCGCAGAATGAGAACCTCGAACGAGGATAGACGTTCTTGTAAAGTTCGCGATAAGCAGCTCCCTTCGCTATCTTCTTGAGGCTTGCTTCCTTTGCATCGAGTTCCTGGCCGCTGTTGACGCAGTCATTGAGCGCCTGGCGGTTGTCAGCATAGACAGCTTCCTGTGAATTGGCAACCGTTTCCTTTACATCATCCCAATATTCACCGATGCCCTTTGTGCTGTAGACGCTTGCAGGGAAATCCGTCTTGGACTTGACGATCTTTTCCAGAGTCACTGAACGACGGTCGGACAGGCCTTGGTTGTATTTGACTGATGCTTCAGGAGAAGCGACTCCTTCGATCTTTACGCTTTCAACATCGAACTTGTCCTGGTCCAGACGCTGGATCTTTGCGACGGCGTCCGCATTTTCGAAATATGAATCGACCCTCTTTGTAACGTTTACAGGGAAGAAGATCTTGACCTTCTCATGCATGAAGTCATTGCCCTTGATGTAGATGCTTCCCTCGCCCTTGTCCTGGTTGGCATAGCAGCGTCCATCGTCGTCGATGTCCAGCGGTGCCCATACAGGGTTGATGTCCATTGGCTTTGAGTACATAGGGATATCACAGAGATAATCTTCGCCGAGATCTTCGGTACCGCAAGGGCAGATGCATTTCTTGGTGTTAAGCATCAGCTTGCTGCCTATCATCCAAGGCTGCACGTCCACAGCGAGTTCATAATGAACATACTGATCTTCTGCAGGATAGTTTTGCACCTTATATGGGTTATACTTGGTTGTCCGGCTGTTGCATTCAGTATTGAAAGAATAGCAGTCCTTCGCATTATACTTGCTTACGCCGCAAACGGAAAGAGTCTGCAATGTGAGTGACCTGTCAGCCTGTTCGTTCTTGATGACCGGAGTGAAATTAATGCTTTCGCAGTCTCCGATGGAGCCGGCAGGAATGTAAAAGTCCATGTCGAGGATAACTGCGCCATCCTGCACCATAGCTTCTTCGATGGTGACAGAGTACTTGTCGCTGCAAATCCGTTTCTCAACCTCTTGCGCATTGATATTCAAAGACGCAAAAAGCATCAGCAACCCAACTGCAAAGATTTTTTCTCTTGTTTTCATTATTGTAATTTTTATAGGTTTCATCAATTTCTCAAATGGCCATTATATGAATGGTTGCGTCAAAGTTACAAATTTTTTGCTATCTGCAATTATTTTTCCTCTAAAACTCGCTTGAAATCGTACTTGGGTATGACATTCTGCAAGATCTTGCCCTTGAGCATGCGGGGGCACCCACCCTCGTTCAGATACTTCGTCACGGCCATTCTGGCTTGATTCGAATTATGGTTGGAAAGCAGCGCAGAACACCAGGAAGAAGGCAGAAAGATGTCTCCATTGCGCTGGATCTCAGGAAGCGCCTTCAACCCGGGCGATATGTATTTCACCGAATACTTTTCCCTCAGAGGATGGTTCAGCAGCGAAAGCGACGTCGTCACCCAGGGTTCTGCCGGCCTTCCCTCCACGCTCAGAAGGGAATTGAAGAATCTGTCGCGCAAAGTGGAGTCGGGAGAGACGGCCTGCGATATGAAGTCGAAGCGCTGCAGCCTGTCGGGCTGTGTTATTCTCGCGCGCTGGAAAGCCAGTATCTGGCTTACCGGGACATTGATTTCCGGCAGAGGCGTTTCCGCGGACCTCACCGCAAGTTCGAATGCCAACTGCGTCAGCTCGCTTTCCGAAAGAGCCACAGGCGAGTTCTTTAAAGGGTTGAAGAAAATCTCGAACAATCTTCTTGTTGTATTCTGACCGTAACATTCGGACATCAGCACCTTCAAAATGCTCTTCCTGCACTGCTGGTCCTGCTTCCGTTCCATCAGGTCCCAAAGTCCATCCTCCAGCCTGTCGTAGGAGAAAGCCACCCTTCCGCCTTCCGTCAGGTCGTCGTAATACCCAGGGTCCGGCCCATTGGCCATATTTGGAAAAGCCTCCTTGTAATCCTGGAAGAAAACGAAATAAATCCTGTCAAGGTATCCCATCGCCTGTGAAAACAGCAGCGGGTCCTCCTCTTTTCCAAGATATGCAATCAGGAACCCGAGGAATTTCTCCGGCAGCAAGTTCCCCTTCAACACATTCTCATTCAATGTAATGAGTATGCTGCTCCTCTCGGTCTGCGGCCTCCCGTAAATATATGGTCCCATGCAGAACGCCGCTGAAGCGCTGTCCAACAGGAAGCAGCCGTACGACCTTGCGTCCGGATTCGGGACCACCGCCTTGACCGGGACCTTGAAAGCCACATCCAGCTTCTTTCCCCTCAGGTCAATGCAGGTATCCGCCATGTTCGGGATGCCGTCCTGTCCTCCCGAAGCCAATGCAACGCGCAGTGCCATGTTCTGCAGATATGCATCCTTCTGTCTGATGTGCAGCAGAGTATCCTTGCAGGACAACTCCACCACAGGCATTCCAGCCTTCTTCACCCACATCCTGCTCCACTCCTTCAGGTCGTCAGGGCAGTTGGAATCCATTATATCGACCAGCTGGTCCCACGTCGCATTGCCGTAAGGAAAAGCCGACAAGTACTCCTGCATCGATTTCCTGAAGGCTTCAGGGCCGCATTTTCTATAGAGCATGTCCATTACCATCGGAGCCTTGTCGTATATTATGTTTCCATAAAGCAGTCCCGCATCGTCGAGGTTGTCAAGCCTCTGCTGTATCGCATTAGTCCCCGAGGTCCTGTCCACAGAATAAGCCGCAGCTGCATACTGCGCGAAATTGATTCCCTCGTCCACGTCTGGAAAGACCTCCTTGAGCATCATCGCCGCAAAGAAATTGGCGTAGACTTCCTTCATCCATACGTCGTTGAACCATTTCATGGTCACGTAGTCCCCGAACCAGATGTGCGTCACCTCATGCGCGATGAGGCTGTATCTGTCCATCATCTCCTTCGTGCCCGCGTTGGCGTTCAGGAACATCCTTCCATCGTTGAAAAGCGAAACCCCGGCGTGTTCCATTCCTCCGAACTGGAAATTGGGCAATATTACGAAATCGTATTTCTTGAATGGAAACTTTATTCCCGTATAGTTTTCCATCCTTGCCAGCGAAGCATAGAAGATGTCGAAGATGTCGTTGACCTGACCCACCTTGTATGGATCCGTCTCGCGGTAGTACATCGTTATCGGGAATCCGTCGCGGTTCTGTGAAGTGACGAAAAAGCGTCCCGCGACGAATGAGAAAAGATAAGTCGGAAGCGGATCGCTCTCGACGAAGCTGTAGCTCATGCCTGCCTTAGGCTCGGCGGCCGGGGCATTGGATAAGGCGATCCACTTCTCCGGGAGCTTCAGGGAAAGCTTGAACCTTCCCTTTATGTCTGGCTGGTCGAAGCATGGGAAAAGCTCACGCGCCCTGGCGGGCACAAACAGGGTATAAAGGAAATCCCTGTTGCGGTTCAAAGGCCCGTTTCCGCTCCTGAACTTGATATGGATGCTGTTGCTGCCCTCCCTCAGGAGGTGCCTGTCTATCAGGATGTGGCCTTGGCGCTGCTTGAAGTCCACTTCATCCCCGCTGATGGTAACATTGTAGACGGAATCGCCCTTGAAGTCCATTACCAGAGGCACGAGCCTGAACGCCATCGCTTTCCTGTCGAGAGTAAAAGTCAGGACTTCGCTTCCCTCCACTTTCCTGGACTTGTCTGCAGAGATGTTGAATGAAAGGTCGTAGTGGACGTTGGAGATCTGTGATGCACGACGTTGCGCGAGACGATGGCTTATACCGCTTCCCGTGTAGTCCGGGAGCGCACTGCAGGACATCAGCACGAAAGAAAGCAGAAAGAGAGCGGGAAATCCATTCGCCCGACATTCGCGAAGACCGGCTTCTTGTCTCATATTTCTGATTGTTACCGAGGCGCAAATATAGTTATTTTAAAATTAGTACATTTGTAACAATATACCTTCATCATTTTTGTAAACAACAATTTGTAATATATGACAGGCACTTTCGGCACCATCCAACTCGTAATCCTCGAATTGATCCAGACCCTTCTCCTATGTGTTTCACAAACGGCAGTCAAAGTAGCCATGGCCCACACCGGGCCCTTCAACTGGTCGTGGAAGTATTTCGGGAGCATTTTCATAAACTTTCCGATGATCCTGGCTGGAATCTGTGCCATCGTCGCCATGGCGATGTGGTTCTACATGCTGAAGCACTGGGACCTTTCGCTTGCCTACCCCATGCAGAGCATAGCATACATCTGGGGCATGCTGGCATCGGCGCTGTACCTTCACGAAGCCATCGTTCCATCGCGCTGGATCGGCGTCATCCTCATCATGGCCGGCGTCTGCATCATGGTCATCAAATAATATTTATCAGCTATGGACAACAATGAATGCAAGGCCGCCTTCAAGAAGCTTAAGTGCTGCGTCATCGTCCCCACATATAACAATCCCGCCACAGTCCTTGACGTCCTGGATGAGTGCGGCGACTACTGCGACGACATCTTCGCCGTAAATGACGGCTCCACCGACGATACAGGCTCCAAGCTTGAATCCGGACAGGGCTTCGCATTGATTTCATATATGCCGAACCATGGAAAAGGCTATGCACTGCGCGAAGGCTTCAAGGAAGCTCTTGAGCGAGGATTCGACTATGCCGTCACCATCGACTCAGACGGACAGCACTACCCTGCCGACCTTCCGAAGTTTGCAGAGGCGATAGAAAAGAATCCGGGCTGCCTGATAATAGGCTCGCGAGGACTGGTCCAGGAGAACATGCCCACGCAAAACACCAAGGCTAACCGCGTTTCGAACTTCTGGTTCGCGGCATTCACCGCCCACCCTCTTCCCGACACACAGACCGGATACAGGGCATATCCGATAAGACTGATGCGGAACATGAAATTCTTTTCCACGAGATATGAGGCCGAACTCGAGATGCTGATAAGATGCACCTGGAAAGGCATCGAGCCGATTCCGATACCTATCCAAGTCTATTATGCCCCGAAGGGAATCCGCGTGACGCATTACCGCAAGTTTGCCGACACCGCACGCATCACGCTGCTGGACATACTATTCCTCATACCGTCCTTCCTTTACGGTTACCCTTCGATGCTTTTCCATAAGATTTTCAGGAAGAGGCAGACACCCGCCACATAGTCCGGCAGACGCCGAGCCTGACCGTTCTGCAGCTCATCATTTGCTGATGTGCTGCAGAACGGTCTTGATGTCGGGAACCGGAATGATTTCCAGCGTATCGTCCTTGACTGCCGCCAGGGAAGAGCTCTTGTTGAAAGCCGAAACGAAGATTTGCCTGAAGCCGAGCTTGCGCGCCTCTGCAATTCTCCTTTCCACCTGCGGAACGGGGCGGATTTCACCGCTCAGTCCGACTTCGGCGGCAAAGCAGTAGCGCAGGGAGACAGGTATGTCGAAATTCGAAGACAATATAGCCACCACCACGGCAAGGTCTATCGCCGGATCGTTCACCTTAAGCCCGCCTGCCATGTTCAGGAAAACGTCCTTGGCGCCAAGCTTGAAGCCCGCACGCTTTTCAAGCACTGCCAGAAGCATGTTCAGACGGCGGACGTCGTAGCCTGTCGCGGAGCGCTGCGGAACTCCGTAGGCGGCTGTGCTCACCAACGCCTGCACTTCTATCAGCAACGGGCGTGTCCCGTCGAGCATCGTCCCGATGGCTATCCCGCTCAAGTCCTCCTTGTGCATCGGTATGAACAGTTCAGAAGGATTGGTCACCTCCCTCAGCCCTTCTCCCGTCATTTCGAAGACGGCTATCTCGTCAGTGGAGCCGAACCTGTTCTTGATTCCGCGCAAGATTCTGTATGCCCCTCTGGTGTCGCCTTCGAACTGCAGCACCACATCCACGATGTGTTCGAGCACTTTCGGTCCGGCTATGGTCCCGTCCTTCGTTATGTGTCCCACCAGAAATACAGGAATGCCCGTAGCCTTAGCCAGCCTCAGCAGCGACGCCGCGCACTCCTTGACCTGCGAGACGCTGCCTGCCGACGCTTCCAGCCGCTCGCTGTAAATGGTTTGTATGGAATCGATTACCAGCAAGTCCGGCTTCGTCTCCCTGGCAATCGCGACTATGTTTTCAAGCACAGTCTCGCAAAGCACAGAGCATTGGCTCTGGTCCCCACCCAGCCTCTGGGCGCGGAGCTTGATCTGCTTTGGGCTCTCCTCTCCGCTGACATACAGTGTATTAAGCCCCTTGCAATGCAATGCTACCTGCAACGCGAGAGTCGATTTTCCTATTCCGGGCTCTCCTCCCAGCAATACCAGGCTCCCTTCCACAAGCCCGCCGCCAAGCAGCCTGTCGATTTCGACGCTGCCCAGCGTGATGCGGGCCTCGTCGCCTCCGGTTACCTTGTCCAGCTGCTCCGGTTTCTGGTTCTCAAACCCGAGGAAACTCTTCCTGCGCGATGTTGCAGACTCGCCATTCTCCGCCTCTTCGGGGTCGTGCCCGCCTGTGGGCTCCTCTATCAATGTGTTCCACTCCCCGCACGCAGGGCACCTTCCCATCCACTTCGGGAACTCGTTTCCGCAGTTCGAACAGAACCAGGCAGTCTTTTGCTTTGCCATCTACTTGTCTTTTTTCTCTTCGCAAATCTACTTGAAAATCTCCTAAAGTTATAACTTTGTCGGCATGAAAAAGAGCATATCATTTCTTGCATGTCTCCTGCTTGCCATCACCGCAGGGGCACAGCAGCCGCAGGCCGACAGCCTGGAGCAATATGTGAACAAGGTAATGGCCGAATGGAAGATCCCCGGAATGGCCGTAGCCATCGAGAAGGACGGCAAGGTGCTGTTCTGCAACGGATTCGGAGTCAAGGAGCTTCAGGGAGCCGTTCCGTTCGGCGACAAGGCCGACATGATCTATCCTCCTTGTGCCAACCCGGACAAGGGCATTTTCGTGGACGAGCATACTCTCTTTCAGATCGGCTCGACATCCAAGTCGTTTACAGGCGCTCTGATGGCCGAACTCGTCGACGAAGGCAAGGTAAGCTGGGAGGATACCGTAAAGAACATCCTTCCGGACTTCGAGATGTACGATCCCTGGGTGACCGCCAACATGCAGGTAAAGGACATCATGACGCACCGGTTCGGAATAGCCGAGCAGGCGGGCACATACATCCCAAACCTCGGATACGACCGCGATGACATTTACCGGATGTTCAAGTATCTCAAGCCGGCATACAGCTTCAGGGGCGACTTCCAATACTCCAACATCGCTTTTGAGATCGGCGCAAGGATCATTGAGAAAGTAACAGGCAAAAGCTGGGAGGAAAACGTACGGGAGCGCATCTTCGACAAGATCGGGATGTCCGACTCGAGAACCGGCGGAAGGGCGTTCGCCGCTGCGGCTAACGCAGCGGTTCCCCACGACTGGGGTTTCCGCGGCGACAGCATGTACGTCGTACCCGAATATGGTCCCGAACAAGCCCTCTGGTGGCTCACGCAGGTGAATCCGGAAGGAGGCGTAAACTGCTCCGTCACGGACCTCCTGAAATGGGCGGAATTCCACATGAACGGCGGAAAGACTCCTGACCCGAACGGACAGCCAGGCGATTCGGTCCAGGTCATCAGCGCAAGGCAGATGAACTATCTCCATAAGGGGCAGACGATTGCCGCCCAGACTGACGACAGGCTTCTTCTTTACGCTCAAGGCTGGTACGTGGAACAGACCTCGAAAGGCAGAGTATACTACCACACCGGCACCACCTGGGGCTTCACTACTCTCTGCTTCTTCATTCCTCAGATGAAGCTGGCCGGAGCCATTCTCGTCGATGCCGAAACTTCGTCGAACCCGCGCTTCGCCATAATGCGCCGCGCGATAGACATGTTTTCAGGCCGTCCTGCCGAAGACTACAGTCCTGAATGGCTCGCAGAATGGTATTCCGACAGGCGCGCGGAAGCGGCAAAGAAGGCTGAAGCCAATGCAAATCTCCCTGCAGAAGATTCCGTCCCGGCTCCTGAGCCGAGCCCCGTATCCATCTGCGGAAAATACACGAACGATTCCCTCTTCGGTGACGCCGAAGTCAGCGTTGAAAAAGGAAAAGCTTTCATCACGATAGGAAAGCAGGGATGGAAACATCCCATGAAACACGAAAAAGGCAGCGAATACAGTTTCCGAAGCGACGGCCACGAGTTCAGGATCACGTTCAGCATTGACTCCGGGACAGGCGAAGCGGCATCGTTCCACATCGACTGGGGTTATCAAGAGCCGTTCCCGGACTGGACAAGGAATCACTTGACCCGGGAATAGACGTAATATCCTCCCAGCTTGATGCTCCCGTTGACATCCTCGTAGTACGGAACCTTGATCGTGTTGGCGTCAGGCATTTCGTAAATTGTAGGTCCAATGCCTTTGCCTCCCTTGGAGGCAGCATTGTAATTCCACACTTTGAGATAGTCAGCCCCGTTGCTGTCCACGCCGGTCTCGTACACATAGAGGAGTTCAGAACCTAAGTCCTCCCCGTCTATTGGGTCATCCTCCCTTGGAGTGTAGCGCATTTTCTGAACCGCAGTTCCGGATACGGTGTCTACGGAAAAAGTCATCGTATAATATACATCCTTATAAGAATAGCTCGACTTATAGCCGAAGCGGGAGAAAATCTGCCCCTTAAGGTCAAGAGTGGATATGCGCTCCTTTTGACAGCCGGCGACTGCCAGGAGACAGACTGCGAACAATGCCAATGTGATTCCTTTCATGGATCCTGTTTTATACTTCAAAGGTAATCATTTGTTTCCATTCGAACAAAATCCTTACATTTACGGCGGCAATGAGCAGATACAAGCACATACTCCTGGACATCGACGGCACCCTGATCGACACGGAACAGACAGCCATGCTGTCTCTCCAACAGACTGTAAAAGAACTGCTTGGAAAGGAGATGTCCCTCCAGGACCTGCACTACTATTTCGGCATTCCAAGCCGAGACACCATCAGGATACTTCAATTCCCCGACCAGGTTCTTGCCGCAGAGACATGGGAAACGAACTATCGCAGGCAGCATAAGCTTTCGCATCCCTTCCCTGGAGTCGAAGCGTTTCTTAAGTCACTCAAAGACAATGGTTTCGAACTTGGAGTCATCTCGTCAAGAAGGCGCGAGGAGAATGAGTTCGACCATAATTTCCATCCCCTGGAGAAATATTTCGGATGCGTAATCTGCGCAGAAGACTCCGTCGAGCACAAGCCTTCAGCGGGACCCGTCCTCTCCTATCTCGACAGGACCGGAGCGAAGCGCGAAGAATGCGTCTATGTCGGAGACGCGCTGGCTGACAGCCTATGTGCCTCAGCCGCCGGAGTCGACTTCATACTGATGTGCTGGTCCGGAATCCTCCCGAAAGATGTCAGATGCAACGTAATCGCCCACAATTTCGACGAATTATTTTCTTATATTTGTCAGCGTAATTAACGCCTGACAACAATGTCCAAACTGGTAGACAAGGTCGAGGAGGATCTCCTCAAATACTTCCGCACGAACGGTCTGAAGGCCGGAGACGGCATCCCGAATGAAGTCGAACTCTCTGAAAGGCTCGGAATCGCCCGGACGGTTCTGCGCGAGGCATTGAGCAGATTCAAGATGTCAGGAATGATCGAGTGCCGCACCAAGCGCGGAATGGTCCTTGCCTCTCCGAAACCTTTCATGGGCCTCAAGGCAGCAATGATCCCGGAACTTATGGAAGAGGAAGAGCTGTCCGACCTGCTCGGGATGCGCGTGGCATTGGAAGTCGGTCTGGCCCCCCTGATTTCGGCCAATGCCACAGACGGCATGATTTCGCAGCTTGAGAGCATCGTCGAGACGGCAGAGAGGTTCAAGGATGCCAAGTATGCCCCGATGAGCGACTATTCGTTCCACAGCAAGCTTTGGGAGATTGCGGGAAACTCGCAGGCAGAGGAATTCGAGAAGGAGACCTATCCTCTGGTCGAGTACGCCGACCTGCATTTCGCAGACAGGCTGGACCTCAATCGCCGGCGGCTTGAAAGCGCAAGACAATGCCCGGGCCACCGCGAGCTCGTTGACCTGCTGCATAAAGGAGAGCCTGAACCGTTCAGGAAAGCCCTGGCGGCCCATTTGAAGGTCTACGAATTGAGGGGCTAGCCTATCTTGCTCAGAGCAAAGGCGTAAGCGCCGAGGGATATCGCCCTTGAAGCTCCGATCTTGCTGATCATTATTCCGATGCGTTTCTGAGGATCGTATGTAACCGTCTTGTCGGTCCCGTAGACGTTCAGCTTGCGCGATTCTCCGCGTGCGAAAGCGGCGAATTCATCTTCGGAATCCAGATTGTAGACTTTCATCTGAAGCCTGTCGATGGTGTCGCCGGAGGCAGTGCAGATATGGCCTCGCATCTCTTCAAGCAGTGACGGCATGAAATACTTGGCAGAACCCGTCAGCCCGCCTCCGAGGACCACGATGCCGTCAAGCAGGGTGACGGCAGTGGCGATGGCGTCTCCTGCTACTTTCCCCATCTGCCTGAATGATTCGAGAGCCGCCTCGCGGTCGCCTTCGCGCGTACCTTCGGCTATCTCGAAGATATCCTTCGGCTCGAGGCCGTGGTCGCGGATCCCGGACTTTTCGCCGTAGACGCGCTTTACGGCGCGTATCGACGCTCCGTCCTCGCAGAGAATCTCAGGGTCCTGTATATTCCGCAGACAAAAAGTCTCTACGCACGAATTGTCGCCTATGTAGAGCTTGTCGTCGGAAACGTGTCCGATGCCAAGCCCGGTGCCAAGCGTATAGCCGATCAGATTATGATACCTCTTGCAGCTGCCTGCCTTTTCGAGCTTTTCGTTGATGTAAGGCAGGGCTCCGAAGACAGCCTCTCCGTAAGCGTAAAGGTCTCCGTCGTTGTTGATGAACACCGGAACCCCGAACTTGCTTTCAAGGAACGGCCCGAGTGCCACCCCGTCGCGGAATGAAGGGAAATTCGGCAGATAGCCGCCGATGATTCCGTTCGGATAGTCTGCCGGTCCCGGGAAGGCGAAGCTGATCGCCGCCGGCTTGTCGGGAAGTTTCGAAAAGACCTGCGAAAAGCCCGTAACGAGCTGTGAGAGGCATTTGTCGAGGTCGGCAGCGCAACTCGGCAATGTAATGGATTCTACAATCTGCTTCTGGTCCATGATGGCGCCGAAGACGAAATTAGTTCCGCCCGCGTCGAGCGTAACCACTATTGATTTCTTGTTCATTTTGCCCAAAGATATGTCTTGTCGATGAAATAATCAGTAATGTACATGAACGGTATTCTATGACAGCCGGAAGGATCGGCGGGGATTCCATAGACGGTGGTCCTGTCGCCCGCCGCAGGAGCGGAAACTGCGGTGAAACTGATATTTTCGCGCGCCAGTGGCATTGCAGTTGAAAAGGCGACGGCAAGGACGGCTGCCAAGAAAGACAAAACGGTCATATTTCCTATCTTTTTATGCTCTTTTGGGTTTCAAATTTACTAATAATTGCGAAATTCATATCTTTGCACGATTAAAATCCTCATTTTATGACTAAAACGTCATTTCCGCACAAGATAGCGTCCAATGCCACCAACATCGGCCTTATCATGTTCCAGATTCTCCTCGTAGTGCTGCTGTTCGCCTCATGTGCACGCACTTCGCTCACCGACCTGAGAACTGAATACATGACCGATCCCATTGGGATCGGGGCGGACCAGCCTCGGTTCTCCTGGAAGATGGAATCGACCGGGGACGCTGTAAGCCAGACCGCCTATCAGGTTACCGTTGCAAGGAGTGAGGACGACCTCCAGAAGGGAAATTTGGTTTGGGACAGCAGGAAGACGTCCGGAAGCCTTTCCGTAGGCATAGTCTACGCAGGAAAGAAGCTCGAGCCATCCACAAGGTATTTTTGGAAAGTCACTGCATGGGACCAGGACGACAAGCCCGTCAAGAGCCGCAAGCCTGCCTGGTTCGAGACATCTGCCGACAGCACAGCGTGGAAGACCGCTCAGTGGATAGGCAGCGACAAGCCGCATTTTTCAGCCTATCGCGCCAGATACATCATAGACTTCGATGCAGACCTTGCCAAGCCGCTGTCGGAATTCATCTTCGGCTACACCGGGCCTGGCAATTACTGCAGCATACTCGTCTCCCGAAAGGCAGGAGAGGCTTTGATGACGGTCAAGTATATGCGCGACAGCGCCTCCACCATTTTCTTCACCAGGTCGTTCGGAATCAATGACACCACCAGGGCGCACGTCAATATGACAGTCGGCAACATCCAGTACCCTTCAGAATATGTCCTCGGAATCTCTGTGGACAGTTCCGAAAGGGTTCAGGCGATAGTTCCCGGCTGGTTCGTGAACGAGACCGGGAATGACACGCTTGGCAAGGCTGTGATAGACAGCCTGACATCCTCCCGCGGTTCAGCGGAAGTGTTCCGCGGATGCCGCCTCTACGGAATCGGCGTGAAGGCTGTTTCCAATGTCAAGATTGCCAACGACGCGTGGGGCGTCACGCTTTTCGACCAGAACAAGGACAAGACCGAATGGAAAGACAGCCCCATCGGCGCCAAGCTGGCATTCCCTACCAAAGACGTCTCGGCCCCGATGCTCCGCAGGGAGTTCAAGGTCGACAAGGGAGTCGCCTCGGCAAGGCTTTACGTCACTGCCCGCGGATTCTACGACTTCACGATAAATGGCAAGCCTGTCAGCGCCGACTACTTCAATCCGGGCTGGACGGATTACCGCTGCAGGATAATGTACAATACTTTCGACGTCACTGACTTGCTTGCAAATGGCGGGAATGTGATGGGATGCACGCTTGGAAGCGGCTGGTACACCGACGCAATGAGCTTCAACACGAACCGCGAAGACCAGTACGGAGCCTATCCCCAACTGCTCTGCCACCTGCTGATAAGGTTCAAGGACGGCACCAAGCTTTGCATTGATTCAGACAAGGAGTGGAAAGTCTACAACGGCGGCCCTTACGAAGAGGACAGCTGGCTGAACGGAGTCTTCTACAACTCGGCAAAGGAAATTGCAGGATGGGACAAGCCGAAGTTCAATGCCTCCGCCTGGAAGCCGGTCCAGCTTTTCGGCACTCAGCCCGACTCGATAACACTTCAGCCCTATGTAGGCGAGCCGGTACGCGAGACGATGAGGATAGTTGCAAGCGATGTCACAGAACCCGCTCCGCACGTCTACGTCTACGACTTCGGCCAGAACCTGGTAGGCATTCCTAGCGTGCGCATATTTGGAAGGAAGGGGCAGAGGGTTACATTGAAATTTGCAGAAATGACATATCCGGACATCATCCCTACCGATCCCGTGGCTCCTTACACGAAGGAGATGTACGAGTCGAAGAAAGGGCTGGCCTATGTGGACAACCTGCGCGGTGCATTGGCAACTGACATCTACATCTGCAGGGGAGATGAAAAGGGCGAAGTCTTCGAGCCTAAGTTCACTTCCCACGGATTCAGATACTTGCAGATAGAAGGACTCGATGCCGCTCTGCCGATGAAGTACGTGAAAGCCATTGTGCTGAACTCCATCGGACAGCAGACGAGCAGCTTCGAATGTTCGGACTCGAACATCAACCGCCTCTTCGAGAACATCGTTTGGGGCGAAAGGGGCAACTTCCTTTCGATACCTACCGATTGCCCACAGCGCGACGAAAGGATGGGCTGGACAGGCGACGCACAGATCTTTGCCCGCTCGGCTTGCTACAACATGGACGTCGACCAGTTCTACACCCGTTGGATGAACACCGTCCGCGACAACCAGGATTCTCTCGGCAACTACTGCGACTTCTTCCCCGTAGTAGGCGCAGCTCCGAAGGGAGGAGATCTTGGCGGAGGAGCGATGGGCTGGACTGACGCGGGAGTCATCGTGCCTTGGGAAGTCTACCTCCAATACGGAGATGTCCAGATACTTAAAGACCACTATAATTCAATGCAACGCTTCATTTCCTTTCTGGAGAAGCGCGCAGTAGACCACATCCAGCCTCCTGGAGGTTACGGCGACTGGCTTGCGCCGGCCGGCTCCCCTACAATGCCGACTAACACTGCCTATTCCGCCTACGACGCCTGGATAATGAAGCACGTGGCCACAGCCATTGGGAAACCGGAGGATTCCGCTCATTACGATTCACTTTTCAATGCCATCAAGGAGAGCTACAACCGCACTTTCATCAATGCTGAAGGAGCGACGCTATGTCCCGATCCTGCCACATATTTTCCTGGAGCGCGCGGAGACTTCTATGTCGGACCGGCTTTCGTTCCTCGCGAGGACCACGTCGTGAACACCCAGACTTCCTATGTCGTACCTCTCCGCTTCGGACTGTTCGACGATGCACATAAGAATTTGGCGGTAAAGAAGTTGAACGAAGCTGTCAAGGCAAACGGCTATTGCCTTAGCACAGGCTTCATCGGCACGCCTTACCTCTGCACTGTCCTTTCGGAGAACGGCTGCGACTCCACTGCCTTCAGGCTATTCGAGCAGACGGAATATCCTTCCTGGCTCTATCCTGTGCTGCAGGGAGCCACGACCATCTGGGAACGCTGGAACTCTTACACCATCATGAACGGATTCGGCCCAGTATCGATGAACTCATTCAACCATTACTCCTACGGAGCCATTCAGGAATGGATGTTCGCTTGCCTCCTCGGAATCCAGCAGGACGTCGAAAGTCCGGGCTACAAGCACTTCATACTCCAACCTCACGCAGGAGGTTCCCTGCGCTTCGCCTCCTGCAGCTTCGAATCCCCTTACGGCAAGATAATGTCGCATTGGGAGAAGCAAGCCGACGGCTCTGTCGCTTATATGTTCTCCGTTCCTGCGAACTCCTCAGCCACGCTCCGGATAGACGGAAACCTCTCATTCCTTGCAGGTGAAAGCAAGGCTGTGAAGAACGGCGACGGATCTTACGAGCTTCCTTCCGGAACCTATAAGGTCGTCAGGCAATAAGATTTCCGTCCATGTCTGAAAGCGATTCCAACACAGGGACTTCAAGTGCCCTGACGCAGTAGCCATGTGCGACAGGCTGGTTTCCGCCCTATGCGAAGCCTAACATATTCCCTCTTGCCGCAATCATACTTTTGTGCAGCGTTCCGGCAACGCTATCGGGCAAGGCAGAACCACGCTACGCCCTCGCCAAGACCCCCGACAGTTCCTCTATTCTCTCAACAGTCGATCCATACGTCTCAGCGCTTCAATTGACTAGTTTTTGGTAACTTTGCAGATTAAAATTCGAATAATGAAACCATTCTCCTTTCTAGCAGCATCCCTGATGCTCTGCAGCACGATAGCGGTACCGATAGCTGAAGCGCAAACACCCTTCGCATTGACAAAAAGAGGGAGCGCACGTGAAATGACAGCCTATGACGAACATGGAAAAATAATCGGCTACGAGGTATACGAAGTCGAAGACACATGGAAAAGCGCCGATTCTTCCATATATAGGATGAACTGCTATATGCTTGACGACAATCACGCGAATGACGGCTTCACACCAATGAAGATGAACATATATCAGTACGACGGCGGAGTCATCGACTACGCATTTGCCGGAGCGATCTTTCGCCAATGCATCGGAATCCTTACCGGCGCGAACAAGGGGTCCTCACAGAACAGCCTGGCAAAGTCGAAGATCACTGTCAGCGGCGCCCTTGGACTTATTCCCAACGATATGCAGTCGGGCGACCGTCTCAAGGAGAGCAAATTCAAGGTTAACGCACTGGGCATTCCTATTACGATCAGCAACATCAAGCGCGCAGTCCTCGGGCAGGAGACGGTCACAACCCCTGCAGGAACATACACTTGCCTAAAGGTCCAGGAATTCATCAAAGTCTCGGTCCTGATGTTCTCGAAGACTATAAGAGTCGTCAGCTGGTACGCTCCGGGCATAGGCGAGGTCAAGAACCAGGCCTTCTTTAACGGCAACGCTTCCGACACCACGCCAGACAGCTACTCCATCCTCTATAAATGCAGATAACGGCAGCTGCCCCACCTATTCATGCAGACACGGTTACCGTGTCCAGCAGTTCACTATCTCGCCGATGAACATCCGGTGGAAATCCTTCTTGTCCTTGTAGAAGTCCACAACTCCGCCACGGAAACCTGACTCGCGGAAAGGATCCTCGTAAATGACCTTGCATTCGAGAACAAGGTACGCCTCCTTGAAATAGACATTCCCCAGTTCGGTGTACTCTGGCGTCAGACCAGCCTCAACCGCTTTGTTCCTATCCTTTGCATCGCGTCCGGAATGGCTTCCGCAATATTCCAATGCTTTTCGATACTGTTCATCGAAGAAGCACAGCGTGTAATAATCGCTCTTTTCCATGAATCCGTAAGTGTATCTTGTGGGATAGACGTAGACAGTCGCGACCGGCTTGTTCCAAAGATTCCCTATCGAACCCCAAGACGCCGTCATCGTGTTGTAGGAATCCTTTCCTTTCTGACCTTTCAAGGCTCCGGCATCTTCCGAACCTTTCGATCCTTTCGTGTCTTCGCGTACTGCCGTGATCAGCATCCATTCTTCGTCAACCTTCTTGATGAAGTTGCCGTCGATTTCCTTCGAGTCGATCCTGCGTAATTCCTGATCGCGCTCGGGCACCGCAACTGCCCCTTCTTCAGCACTTGCGCTCGCTATCACGCCAACCTCTCCTTTAGCCCCTGCGGCTCCCCGTGCCGCAGAAAGCTTTTCATCCAGTCTCTGATTCTTCCTTATCTGTGTTTCCAACACTGCAAGCAGCACAGCCACACCGGCAATCAGCACAAAGCAGATGACCCTATACACAACCAGCTTATTCATAATGATCATTAGAAATATTCAACCTACCTCACAATACCGCCATACGCAAATATAAACAAATCTGTGGTAGTGTTTCAATTCGTGTGTCTGGAGCCAGACCATAAAAGTGCTCGGCGAAGATTTTGCAAATGCAGAATGCCCTATGCCAGCAAGGGAAGCGACAGCGGCAGAAGCACCCCCGATTTTTGAACAACGAATTAGAAATATTACTTAACTTTATGTCCGGTAAGCCCGACAATGGAAGGATTTGCATATTTCGGAGCAAGCCCACCCGGCACAAGAAATAAATGATCCGCCTGAGCATCCGGCAGAGGCACCGCCTGATTTTGAACAATAAATTACAAATATATCTTACTATGAAAAATGATACTTTTAAAAATGTCATATCACCCCTTTTAAGTGGTATCGCAATTATCCTAAGCGTGGTTAGCGTAATAGCCATCTTTATTAAAGCTCCCAGAACACCGGGGCTTCCTTTTGATTACCTGGGTATACTGGTGACCATCCTGTCTACACTTGTTATGCTCCTACTAGGCTGGCAGATATACAATGCACTTGAATTGGAAAAGCAATTCGAAGAGTATAAGAACGAAGTGAATGAGAATCTTAAGAATGAGAAGGAGAAACTTCTATCCAAAATCAATTCCGATATAGAGAAAAACGCCAATAAAGCTACCGGTGTTTCCTTGCTTAGTCTTGGATTAATTCAATTCAATGATATTCAAAAATTTAGAACATTAATTGGTGCTTTAAGTTATTTCAACAAGTTTCCATGCAACAATGATGAAGCGGACAAGACACAAATTTGCATTGACACTCTTAATGAACTAGCTGATAAGTATAAAAACAAATCAAAAATTAATTTTTCTTTATCCAATAATGACAAACGAAGCTACAGAAAAATAGTGGAAGAATTCTTGAACGATAAAAATGATGAGGTAATCAATAATATATGTGATTTTATCCTCAAATTTAAAAATACTGATGAAAATGAAAAACAGCAATAAAATGACTTGCTCAAGAAACCTCAACGTCTATAAGGTCACCGTGGCCCTGACAGTGGAAGGGTTCTGAAAAAAATATAGCTTGCTATGAAAAGAATAATCGTTCTAAAGACACCTGGTAATTTCGCCAAATAACTTTAAACACATTATCTATGGAACAAGTAATACAGAATACAGCTACTGGAAGTCTGGGATACCTTCAAACAAGGAGAAATCAACACACTATCATTTTGCCATGAAAAAATTATTATCACTTTTACTCGCTCTCGCTCTTCCATTACTGGCATTCTCGCAAGAAGAAACCCACATGATGTTTCAAGGAATTCCAATTGACGGATCGGTTCCATCTTTCGTACAAAAAATGGAAAACAAAGGCTGGACATATTCTAGAACCACAAATGACATAATCATATTAACTGGACATTTTGCCAGCAATAATGCCGAATTATATATTGCGCAAACTTATAGCTCCCATCAGGTATGGAAAGTATCTGTATTTTTCGATGAAGAAACAAATTGGTATGCCTTGAAAACAATTTATAACCACTTCAAAGAGATGCTTTCCACAAAATACGGAGATCCGTCTTCTTCATGTGAGTCTTTCGATGATCCATATTACGAAGGAGATGGATATGAACTCAGTGCCACGAGAAACGACAAATGCCATTATATGACGATATGGGATAAAGATAATGGACTTATCGGAGTAGTGATAAGCGATGCTTGCGTCTATATTTGCTATGAAGATGCCATCAATCGCCAAAAGAATAATTTAGAGAAGAATAAGCAAGCAGCATATCAGGATCTATAATTATGACACTAGATTTCCAAAATAATACTGAATATGATTAATGAAATAAGCTGCTGTGGCTATCGAGGATTTGCTACTGAGCAGAAACTTACATTGGCTATTCCTATGCATTCCGGTGGATACCCGTTCACTATGGGTATGATTCCAGATATGGTTTCATTAGTGTCCACTAAACTTTTCAAGTTGGCTTTATAAATGTCTGTTAATTAGGGACTGTCATAAAAAAGGGTAGCTTACATAATGGAGTGCACGAAACATCTTTAACACATGAAAAAAATTATTATACTCATAATAAGTATTGTTTTATCTTCAATAATATTGGGAACAATATTTTACTTTTGCATTCAGTCTCAGGAAACGTTATTAAACTCTATCCTATTTCTTGTCCCGTCAGGAATAATTGGAGCTTTATTCACGGTTTACGAACAGAGAAAGGAGAAGTTCCATAGACCACATGTATGATAGTAACAAATGGATAGATAAGGGTGGGGACTAAACTTTACTTTTTAGCCCCCCTTGTGCAACTACGGACGAAAGAGATACTTAGGGACTGTCGTAAAATGTTGAAAATTTCACAACAAATTGATTGATACTGTGATAGAAGTTTCGTATCTTTGATATAGATAAAAAGAATTCCTCCAACAGGCCCTGAGAAGCTGAATTTGGAGGAATCGCAAAATAAATCTGCATGTCAAAAGTACGAAATTTTGCTGAAATAGCACCAAACATTGGATTCTCGGAGTTTGATTTTTATGACCTTTACAGGTCCACCTTTGAAAAGTCTGAGTTGGGAAGGATGAAGCGACTTCTGCCGCTTCACGAGATGGCTGAGAGCTTCGGGCTGACGCACAAAAGCATGAAGCCGAAGCTGGGACGGAGGTCCTACTTCACGCCGGAGGGGAAAGTTGCGCTGATGTTCCTGAAGATGTACACGCAGATGAGCTCCCCGACGGATCCGAAATTATTGTGGGAAGGGATAGAGAAGAGTTACGAGACCATGTGCGAGTTGAGCGCGAGATTGGGGATTCGCCGTCCGAGAACGAAGTTCCTTGATGTTCAGAAAGCAGACCTGTCATACAGGAAGCAGCGCAGGCACAGCAAGAGCCAGACGCGGAAGATGACGCGCAGGCTGATCGACCTACTCGGAAAGATGCTGAAGGAGATACGTGAGATGGAACGGGACTATGAGAAAGCGGAGAGCCCGCTGACGGAACGCGAGAAGGGAGACATGGAAATCATCACGAGGATGTACCGCCAGCAGAAGAGCCACTTCAACAGGGACGACTGCCGCGAGAGCATCCCTGACAGGATAGTGAGCATCAGCAAGCCGTACGTGAGACCGATAGTGAGAGGCAAGGAAGTCAAGAGCGTGGAGTTCGGGGCGAAAGTGAACGACATACTGGTCGACGGGATATCGTTCATCGAGAAGCTGTCCTTCAATGCCTTCAGCGAGGGCACCAGACTGGGACACTGCACGACGCTGCACAAAAGGCTGTTCGGAGTGGATGTGAGGAAGATAGGTGGAGATGCCGGCTATGCCGGGACCGTGAACAGGGACTTCTGCAGGGAGAACGGGATACAGACGTCGTTCGCAAGGAGGGGCAGGCCGTTCAGCGGGCACAAGGAGAAGGACTAAGATCACGGAAATCCTGTACATCTTCTTCGGCATCCACACGGCGAACGTGGTGCAGCTTGCGAACAGGATAGAGCGACGAGCGAAGCTGGCAGTGGCCTGAAAGACGAAAACATGCACATGCAAGTGAGCTTCCAGAGGGAAACTACGCCCCTGCCGACAAGAATGGAAGAGAAATCCGGCCGAAACGACCGGAATGAGATATGAAAACGTAAACTTGATGAGCCGAATGCAGAAAAATGATGGGATCAGTCGTTGCTTCGCTCAATAAAAAAACATTAAACGACAATCCCTAATTTAGTCCGAATGAAAAAATTACTTATATTCATTTCCATGTTGGTTTTTCTCTGCTCATGCGATCCGGAACGATTTTTCCTACCCCCATATGTAGGGATTTGGTATGTCCGGAATGACGCCAGCCGGAATTTATACATTCTGGCTTCCACTGTCACTTTTAAAGCAGATAGCGTTTTGATCAAACCTGGAGATAGCACATTCATTGTTAAGGCAGATTATCCATATGACAAAGATCTCAAATTTGACCAAATTACTCACACAAACGTTACATATCCAAGTGCTTACGTTGGATTCTACAGGGATCCCGAATTCAAATCGCTGATAAAGGGCTGGCATGAATCGGAAGCGGATAACCCAACAGGACATAAATTCCTGTTTTCCGAATCGTCGTGGAGCAGTAGCGATCCGTGGCATAAGAATCTAGGGGATAGGAAAGACTACTACACTTACAGAAGCTGGACCTTTGCCGTCACCGACGACGACTTGAAGGCGTGGGAAGAGGAAAGGTAAAAGCTTAAAGACAAGACAACCCTATTTTCGGCATTCCCCTCAATAGTTTTTTATCTGACCTCCGAGGGGCATGTCATTAATGGAGTATCTCCCGATACAACTATATCGTCCC
>Ga0183101_1000263_pt1 | contig 95272 bp, 92 predicted proteins | sample Biomet3_FD_127790 | JGI IMG/M metagenome (GOLD analysis project Ga0183101, IMG submission 127790) | Microbial communities from bioreactor (seeded with sewage sludge) at LBNL, California, USA - Biofuel metagenome 3 | ecosystem: Engineered > Bioreactor > Anaerobic > Unclassified ... | reverse complement strand
TCTCATTTTTAATTCTCAAATTTCATTATCTTTTTCCAAAACTTAATTCCTTATTCAATTTTTTTAACGCTCTTTTCTCTATTCTTGACACATATGATCTAGATATACCAAGAATTTTAGCTATTTCCCTCTGAGTCTTCGGTTTCCCTTCCAAAAGTCCATACCGCATTTCAACAACATTCTTCTCCCTTTCTGATAAACAGGTATTTATTTTTGAATACAGTTTCTTAATTTGTATTTTACTTTCCACAATTTCAATTATAGAGTCTTCATCACTACTCAACACATCCATTAAGGATATTTCATTTCCTTCTTTATCAATACCAATTGGATCTTGCAAATATACCTCATTCTTAGTTTTCTTATTATTCCTTATAAGCATAAGTATTTCATTTTCTATACACTTTGCCGCATATGTTGCAAGCCTTGTTCCCTTTGATCCATCAAAGGAATCTATGGCTTTTATAAGTCCAACTGTTCCAATAGATATTAAATCGTCTACTTCCTTCCCTGGATAAGAATATTTTTTTACAATATGTGCTACTAACCTTAAGTTTCTCTCTACTAAAATGCTTTTAGCCAGTATATCCCCTTCTTTAAGCTTTTTCAGATAATATTCTTCTTCTTGATCATTTAACGGCTGGGGAAAAGAATTACTGTTGGTAACATAAGCTGTCAAAAACACCATATTGCCTATAATATCTAATAAGTAGTTTGTAAAAAACACGGTCTGCTCCTCCTAATAGTGCTTATTAATATATTATGAGGTAGCATTAGAAAAAGTGCATGGAAAAATAATTATTTTAACCAATAAATAATTAGGTCTTGGATATTTTTGCAACTAAAACATATTAAGTTAATTTTTCAAATATTGCACTGCCCCATTAACTACGTCTTTAAATATAGGAGCAGATGTATTGCCTCCGCTATCTTTATCCTTATCTATATCCTGAATAAAAACAACCATTGAATAATATTTTCCACCTACCTTAAAAAATCCTACAAACCATCCATCTGAATGCTCTTCTGCTTTTCCAGTTTGCTTTGAAATCTCAATTCTCTGTGTTGTTCCAGTCTTACCACCTATTTCCATATTATCCACATATGCAGCTTTAGCAGTACCTTGTTTTACTACATTTATCATTTGCTTTTTCATTGTACTAGCTGTAGAATTTTCTATTACTGGACGTTGCTCTGTATTTAATGTTTCTATTTCATTATTACTATCATCAACATAAGCTTCTAAAATATGTGGTTTTACATAAACACCATTATTAACAACTGTATTAGCGATACTTATGGACTCTAAAGGTGTTATTCTAATACTCTGACCAATAGATGCAATTCCCAACGTTCCGTCACTATTCTTTGCATCCTTGACTTCAAAATTCCCCTTTTTTTCACCGTCAAAGCCTAACACCTTTTCCATTAATCCCTGAGATTTAGCATTATCATAGAAATTATTAAACCCTACTTTGCTACCAACTTGTGAAAATATATCATTACAAGAAACTTCAAAAGCTTCTTCTATTGTTAAGGTACCATGTTTATCATGCTTTTCATTCTCATATAGACCTCTACAAGTAAACTTATCATTTATATTTATACTTTTTCTATCTAACCCAGCTTCCTCTACTATAATCTTGAAAATAGAACCAGCAAAAAAACCATTGTTTGTAGATACTCCTATATTCACATTAGGCTTACTATCATCCTTTTGCACCATAGCTTTTATTTTACCAGTACTCGCTTCCATCAACACTACCCCTATTTGGGTAAAATCTTTATTTTTTTCGTTATTTAAGACTTCTTTTATTTTATCCTCAATATTTTTATCTACAGTCAACCTTACATTTAGATTATTTTTAGGAAGTTCTGTTTTTTCATCAATTATATTCCCATTAACATCTCTATTAAATACAACTTGTGGTTTTTTATTATCTTTTGTCTTGTTATAAATCTGCATTTCTAAGGAATCATTAGATTTTAGAGAGTTATTGTCAGTTCTTCTTGGATTTATCAGTAGATTTTCTAATCTCCATACTCCATCCTTATCTGCAGCAGAATATACATAGGTATAGAATCCCTTAACACCTTTGATATTCTTTAATTTATTATAAGTACTCTCATCTATTTCATAATAAAGCTTTTGACTACTATTTAATACATCTGCTTTAGATAAATCATACTTATCATTGTAGTTTCTTAATATATACATTAAAGTTAAAGTCTGATCTGAATCTGTATCTAAATTATTCCTTCTAAATATTTCTGGGGAAATTACAGCATAATATTTCTTATTATAGTTAATTAATTGTTTTCCATTAGAGTCAAATAACAAATAATTTGTATCCGTAATATCATCTTTATATGCATACTGTGAATCTGCCATTACACTGAGTTTATTAGACCCAATATATTGAAATTCCACCATTCTCCAACACAATATTCCAAATATCATTATAAAAATAATAAAAAGAACATATTGTCTCTTTCTTATTAAAGCTCTACTTACTTTTATTACCATAAAAAAACACCTCATCTCAGACTAGAATTTTGTCCAAAATGAGGTATTTTATTCACTTATTTACTATTATGTTTGTAAAAATTGTTTTATCCGATAACTACCATTATATCTGCAACTACCTTATTTTAACAAATTTTACTCTCTTTATTTTTTATGAGCATATCGCCTTCTTGCAATTCTATCTCAGTATTAATTGTAAATATCATTTGCGCAGAAGGTGCTGATAATATTTTTTCACCCTTGCTGTTCTTCATATTATCCAAGCTTATTTCAAAATTATCTCCTATAGCTCTTAAAACTTCTACTTTATCGCCTTCAAATACTTTGTTTCTCTGCTCTATTGTGGCAACTCTAGTAGTCTTATCATACTCTCTTACTAATCCTACTATATCATAATCTCTTACGTATGAAGATGTTTCATATTTTTGCTTATTAGGATCTCCAAAATAAAATCCTGTGAAGTATTCTCTATGACTTACTTTCATGAGATTATCTAACCATTTCTGCTGGAATTCGTATCCTTCTGGGTTTTCAAAATAAGCATCTATTGCCTGTCTGTATGATTTAACTATTGCAGCAACATAATAAGAACTTTTCATTCTACCTTCTATTTTAAAGGAGTTAATCCCTGAGTGAACTAGTTCTGGTATATGTTTAATCATGCTCAAATCTTTTGAATTAAGTATATAAGATCCTCTTTCATCTTCAAATACAGGGAAATATTCTCCTGGTCTTTTTTCTTCCACAAGATAGTATTTATATCTACATGGCTGTGCACACTGTCCCCTATTTGAATCCCTGCCTGTTATGTAGTTTGAAATAACACATCTTCCTGAATACGCCATGCACATAGACCCATGAACAAATGCTTCTATTTCACAAGATTCTGGAATTCTTTCCGTTAAATCCTTTACTTCATTCAAGGATAATTCTCTTGCAAGAACTATTCTTTTAACGCCTTGCTTATGCCAGAATATTGCTGATTTCCAATTTACATTATTTGCTTGTGTACTTAAATGAATCTCTAGCTTTGGTACTACTTCTCTTGCTGTCATAATTATTCCTGGGTCTGATACAATTATAGCATCTACCCCTAATTTGTATAAATTTTCCAAATACTCTTCTAATCCTTCTAGATCTTCATTATGAGGAAATACATTTATTGTTACAAAAACTTTCTTTCCTCTTTGGTGAGCGTACTCAACACCCTCTTTTAGTTCTTCATCTGTAAAGTTATCTGCAAAAGCTCTTAGGTTAAGCTTACTACCTCCAAGGTATACTGCATCGGCACCAAAACTTATAGCTGTTTTTAATTTTTCAAGACTCCCTGCTGGTGCTAGTAACTCAGGTTTTCTCATACTAATCCCTCCTTGTAGTAACTGCAATTCCATCTCCCATAGGTATAATTGAAGTTATAAATTTTTCATCATCAGACACCATTTCTAAGTATTTTCTCATTCTCTTAACTATAGTTATCTTTCTTCTCTCTACAAGTTCATTTGTTGCAACCATACCTCTAAACAGAACATTATCTGCTATTATTATTCCATCTTTATTTAATAATCTGATGCAATGGCTAAGAAAATGATTATAATGGCCTTTTCCAGCATCCATAAATATCATATCGTATTTATCATCTAGCTTCTCTAAAACCTCTAAACAATCACCTTGTATAATATTTATTCTGTCCTTAAAACCATACTTTTCTACGTTACCTTGTGCAAGTTCTATCATTTTTGTGTCTCTTTCAATAGTAGTTATTACACTATCATCTTTAGAACTTAAACTCATAAGAATTGCTGAATAACCTATAGCAGTACCTAATTCTAGAATTTTTAGAGGTTTTTTTATAGTTATCATAAGTTCTAAGAATTTAGCTACTTCCTTATGTATTATTGGAACATAATTACTATGTGCATAATCTTCAAGTTCTTTTAATATTCCATTGTGATCATTTATTAAACTTCTTATATACTGTTCCATATAATCATGTGTAATACCGCTCATTTTTTCCTCCAAAACATAAAATAAATTGAGAATATAGAATTGAGAATGGAGGAGACTTTTTAACAACTCTCAATTCTCCATTCTCAATTTAGTCTCCCTGTGTAACCTTTTTTACTTCTAAAAATTTCTTTTCATTATCCGAAAAAAAGTGAGTACCGTCATTTTTAGATACAAAAAATAAGTAATTAGTTTTTTCTGGATTTATTGCTGCTTTGATACATTCTATGCCTGGACAAGATATAGGTCCCACTGGTAACCCTTTTACAATATAAGTATTATAAGGTGAATTCACCTTTAGGTCATTATAATAGAGCTTATCCTTGTGTACACCTAAAGCATATAGAACTGTAGCACAAGATTGAAGCTTCATATCCTTATTAATTCTATTGTAGAATACGGATGCAGCTTTCCCTCTTTCGTCTTGTCTCTCTACTTCTTTTTCCACAATAGAAGCCATTATTATAATCTTATCCAAATCTTCCTTATTAATATTCTTGCCTGTTTTCTTTTGAATATTATTAATTTCCTCATAAAATCTTTTTAACATTACATCTATAATTTCTTTTCCATCAGTTCCCTTTAAAAATTCATAGGTATCTGGAAAAAGATAACCTTCTAATGCGTATTTTCTACGAGAATCACTCTTTATAAAATCCGGTAATTTGTATTCTCCACAGCTCTTTATAAAATCAACCTTAGATATTATACCTTTTTTATCTAAAGCTGCCGCTATATGCTCTACATCATAACCTTCAGGTATTACTACCTTAACAGTTTGATCATCCCTTATACCTTTATTTAAATATCGTATAAATTTTTCCAGAGGTATATTCTCGTAAAAAGAATATACCCCTGGTTTTACAGATTGACTAATACTGCTTCTATTTATATATTGGGTAATAAAATACTTATTTTTTATAATCTTTTTATCATTTAAAGTATTTATAACATCACTAAGATTTTCATCATTATTGACAGTAAACTGTACTTTTTTTTCATTAGAGTTAAGAGGATGCTTTATAACTTCACTTCTATAGTACAAAATTGCACCTGATATCAAAGCTATAGCAACTAAATAACTCAGAAAAACCTTGAACAGATTTTTACCCTTCATTACAGTCCATCCTTATTTTTTTCTTTGTGATCTTTTTCTCATATCTGGATTTAATAATTTCTTTCTCATTCTTATATTTTTAGGAGTTATTTCTACAAGCTCATCTGATGCTATAAACTCAAGACTTTGCTCTAGAGACATTTGAGTTACAGGTACTAATTTTAAAGAATCATCTGCTCCTGAAGATCTTGTATTTGTTAACTGTTTCTTCTTACATATATTAACATCAATATCTTCTGCTCTTGAAGATTCTCCAGCTATCATTCCTTGATAAACATCTATTCCTGCTGGTATAAACAATATTCCTCTTTCCTGTGCATTATATAATCCATAAGTAATTGATGTTCCAGTTTCAAATACTACAATTGATCCCCTAGTTCTTTCTGGAATTTCACCTCTATAGTCTTCGTAACCGTGAAGAACGTGATTCATTATACCATTACCTTTAGTATCAGTCATAAATTCATTTCTGAAGCCTATAAGACCTCTTGCTGGAACTTTAAACTCAAGTCTTGTATATCCATTAACAGCTGATGTCATATTTACCATTTCAGCTTTTCTAGGTCCTAACTTTTCCATAACAGGTCCCATAAACTCTTCTGGCACGTCTATTGTAAGGTATTCTATAGGTTCTTGTTTCTTTCCATTTTCTTCTTTGAATATAACGGAAGGCTTAGAAACCTGGAATTCATATCCTTCTCTTCTCATTGTTTCAATTAAAACTGAAAGATGAAGCTCTCCTCTACCGCTTACTTTGAAGCAATCTGCTGATTCTGTTTCTTCAACTCTTAAAGATACATTTGTTTCTAATTCCTTCATTAATCTATCTCTAAGATGTCTTGATGTAACAAAATCTCCATCTTGACCAGCAAAAGGTGAATCATTAACCATAAAGTTCATGCTTAATGTAGGTTCATCTATTTCTACAAAAGGAAGTGCTTCAGGGTTATTTATATCAGCTAATGTTTCTCCTATATTTATATCAGGAATACCAGAAACAGCTACTATATCTCCAAGCTGGGCTTCATTTGTTTCTTCTTTTTTAAGTCCATTATAAACATAAAGATTTGAAACTTTTACATTATCTACTTTTCCATCTTTTCTTATTAGTGCTACGGCCTGATTCTTTTTAATGCTTCCTCTTTCTATTTTTCCTATTCCTATCTTACCAACATACTCATTATAGTCTATAGTGGTAACTAGCATTTGGAAAGGCATATCTAAATATCCTGCAGGAGCTGGAACAACTTTTATAATAGTTTCAAATAAAGGCTCCATAGTCGTTGACTCGTCTTCTAATTCTTTTTTTGCAAAACCAGCTCTAGCAGAACAATAAACTACTGAGAAATCTAATTGGTCATCATTTGCTCCAAGTTCTACAAACAGGTCAAATACTTCATCTAAAACATCTGCTGCTCTTTCATCTGGTCTATCTATCTTATTTATAACAACTATTGGTTGTAAATTTAGTTCTAAAGCTTTCTTTAAAACGAATTTAGTTTGAGGCATAGGTCCTTCATAAGCATCTACAACTAGAAGAACACAATCTACCATCTTAAGAACACGTTCAACTTCTCCACCAAAGTCAGCATGTCCCGGTGTATCTACGATGTTTATTTTTATTCCACTATGCATAACCGCAGTATTTTTAGAAAGTATAGTTATACCTCTCTCTTTTTCAAGGTCATTTGAATCCATAACTCTCTCTTCAATTCTTTCATTCTCTCTATACACATGGCTTTGTTTAAGTAGTGCATCTACTAGAGTAGTCTTACCATGGTCAACGTGCGCTATTATAGCTACATTTCTTATATCGTTTCTTGTAAATAATTCCATTATTTTTCCTCCAATTTTTTGTTAAATAGAAAATATATTATAAAATAATTATTCTATTTTTATTCGCTCTGAAAAAAATTGGATACTACCGAGTATCCAATAAAATTTATCTTTACCTATCTATTTTAGTATCTTAGTCTTAAAAAGTCAACTTTTGTAGAATTATTTTGTGGCACCAAATGAAAAATCTATTCCTATTGCATTATTTAACGTCTTCAAAACATCATCCCACATAACACTAAATCTTTGTTCTACCTGGAGATATTCGCTTACAGTCGGGTTCATTCCTATAATTGAGCCTATACTGTTAAGCTTTTCCTTAGTTTCCTCTGATATGTTACCAGTCTGCATTTGCTGGGAATATGCTTCAAATTGAAGTTTTCTAAAATCATCTAAAATTTTTGCATTAGTTTCATTTTCTTTAACTTTTTTACTAACCTCTCTTAGCTGTACCACCTCAGGACAATTTTTTAATTCTCTTGCAAATTCATGAGCTTTATCATATATATTCATAATAGGTTCTCCTTATATATTAATTGTGAGTTAAAAATTGAAAGTTGAAAGTTGAGAGTTAAAAATTAACTCTCAACTTTCAATTTTTAACTTATTTCTATATTTCCATAATAATTGGCAATATCATAGGTTTTCTCTTTGTCTTCTCATATAAAAACATTCTAAGAGCTTCTTTTATATTAGATTTTATACTAGCCCATTCAGTTATGTGCTTTTCTTCACATTCTCTTAATGCGCCTTTTACTAATTCTCTAGCCTCATCCATTAAATCCTCTGATTCCCTTACATATACGAATCCTCTTGATATAATATCCGGTCCTGCAATTACACTGCCTGTTTCTTTTTCAATTGTAACTACAACTGTAAGTATTCCGTCTTGTGAAAGATGCTTTCTATCTCTTAATACTATATTTCCAACATCTCCAACTCCAAGTCCGTCTACAAATACTTGACCAGAAACAACAGTTCCGTTCTTTCTAATTGAATCCCTTGTTACTTCTATCACTTCACCATTATCTGCAATCACAACATTATTTGATGGTAAACCTAGCTTAACAGCTAGTTCAGCGTGTTGTTTTAGATGTCTATATTCACCATGAACCGGCATAAAAAACTTAGGTTTTACAAGAGTATGCATAAGCTTTAATTCTTCTTGGCAAGCATGACCTGAAACATGCACATCTGCTAATGCCTCGTATATTACTTCTGCGCCTTTTTTAAATAGCTGATTTATAACCCTAGAAATTAATTTTTCATTTCCAGGTATAGGTGTAGCTGAAATTATTATACTATCCCCTGGAAGGATATTTATCTTTTTATGTTCTGAAGCTGCCATTCTAGAAAGTGCTGACATGGCCTCCCCCTGACTTCCAGTAGTAATAATTACTATTTTATTTTCAGGGTATTTATTTATATTATCAACATTGATTAAAACGTTTTTATCTACCTCTAAATATCCTAGTTCCATTGCTACTTCCATTATATTTTCCATACTTCTTCCAGAAACTGCAACTTTTCTATCATATTTCATAGCAGCAGCAATTATTTGCTGTATTCTGTGAATATTTGATGCAAAGGTAGCTACAATTATTCTTCCTTTTGCTTTAGTGAAAATTTCTTCAAAAGTATCCCCTAAGATACTTTCTGACATAGTATACCCTGGTCTTTCAACATTAGTACTATCCGCTAGCATAACTGCTACGCCTTTTCTGCCCAATTCAGCAAATCTAGCTAAGTCAGCTACACACCCATCAATAGGAGTATAATCGATTTTAAAGTCTCCAGTATGAAGTATCACACCAACTGGTGTATGTACAGCAATCGCAACGGAATCAGCTATACTGTGGCTAGTTCTTATAAACTCTACAGACACATTTTCAAGCTTAACTATATCTTTTGCTTTTACACATTTTAAATCCACTACACCTAATAGATTATGCTCTTTTAACTTTGTTTGAATGATTCCTAGTGTTAACTTTGTACCATATACTGGAACGTTCATTTGCTTCAATACATATGGTAATGCTCCAATGTGATCTTCGTGTCCGTGGGTCAAAAATATGCCTTTTACTCTTTCTATATTTTTTAGAAGATAGCTGATATCAGGTATTACAATATCTATACCTAGCATTTCTTCATCTGGGAACTTTAGACCACAGTCTATTACTACTATATCATTTTTAAATTCTATTGCTGTAAGATTTTTTCCTATTTCATTTAATCCACCTAGTGGAATAATTTTAATTTTTTCTTTTTCTTTGCGCAAAAAAATCTCCCCTCCTTCATCATTATTATTGATTTTTTAACTTCATTTATTATAATTTTTGGTACATCGGTCACATATTCCAAAAAATTTAACACTGTGGTTAGTTATTTTAAATTTATATTTTCCCTCGATTTCATGCTCTAATACGTCTAAAAGATCACCCTGCACCTCAATTACGCTTCCACAATTTGTGCACACAAGATGATGATGTTGATGATTTTCTTCTTCATGTACTAGTTCATATCTACCGCATCCATCATTAAGATCCAATTTACATATAACTCCAATTTCTTCTAATAATTGGACTGTTCTGTAAACTGTTGCGAGACCTATTTCTGGACACTCTTTTTTTACAAGGTCATATAACTCCTCTGTAGTGAGATGATTTCCTTCATTTCTTATTATTACATCCACTATAGCTCGTCTTTGTGGTGTTAATTTATAACCTTTTTCTTTTAAATTACTCTTTAGTTTTTCTATTTCCTCAGGCGAAAGCTTTGACATTAGACTACCTCGTTCCAACCATAAATTTTAAATTATTTTCAAATTTTAGTTTAATATTCTTTTTTACATTGTCAATTGAAAATCAACTAATATTATAAAAGCTATGATATACATAGCTTTTCAATAGAAAATTAATTAAGTTCACCATCTTCACCAAATAACGTTTCATATGCCTCTGAAACAATTGCAAACTCATCATCATCTTCTACCGTAACTAATACGTCATTTCCTTCGATATCTTTGTCTATTCTAAGAACTATAGCTTCTTCTGTTTCCTCATCGTCTTTTGGTACAACAATTACATACTCTTTATCTTCTATATCAAGCTTTGTAATCACATCAAATTCCACTTCATTTCCATCTTCATCATTTAGAATTATGCTAGTTACATCATTTTCCATTTAATTTCACCTCTTTACTTTTTTTAAATATATATTTATAAGACTCCCATTTTTATGAAGGAGTTAATATCCTATTCTAATTAAATATAAACTACAACATTACACATAAATTAAAAACAAAAAAACAATTTACATGCAATTTTCAGTTTATTTATTTGCTATACTCTCTAAATATCCTTGCAATATATACATAGCAGCCATTTTATCAACTATCTTTTTTCTTTTTGAACGAGATAAATCTCCTTCAAGCATTACTCTATGAGCTGCTACTGTAGTTAATCGCTCATCCCACATTTTTATAGGCAAATTAATACTTTCTTCTATTAACTTACAAAAGCCTAATACTTTTTCACTTTGTGGTCCTAATGTTCCGTTCATATTTTTAGGAAGACCAGAAACAATAGTTTCTACTTTATATTCCTCACAGATTTTTCTAAGTTCTTCTAAATCTTTTTCATTACTTTTTCTTCTTATAGTAGTAACTCCTTGTGCTGTAAATCCAAGTGGATCACTTACTGCAACACCAATAGTTCTATCTCCTATATCTAATCCAAGAATTCTCATATGTTATCTCCTAATTTTATTATGTTCAAAATTTAAAATAAAAATGCCCCTAGGGGCATTTTTATTTTATCCCTAAATATGCTTTTAAAACCTCTTCCAAGATTTCATCTCTTTCAAGCTTTCTTACTAATGCTCTTGCCCCATTATAATTAGTAATATATGTCGGGTCTCCTGAAATTAAATATCCAACTAACTGATTTACCGGATTATACCCTTTCTCAATTAGCGAATCGTAAACTTCAGTAAGTATTTCTTTAGTTAAGTCTTTCTTACTCATAGAAATATCAAACTGAATAGTATTGTCGTTACCCATTTTCTCACCCCGCTAACAATTCTAATTAAGTATATTATAGAACATATTTAATAAAAAGTATACTATTTAACTAGTTTTTCCATGATTACAGCACAACTTGATATTGCCTCTTCTAATTTTTCTGGTAATTTCCCTCCAGCTTGAGCCATATCAGGTCTTCCGCCACCGCCTCCACCAGTAATGGATGCAACTTCTTTTATTATCTTTCCACAGTGAACGCCCTTATCAATAGCCGCTTTAGTTGTCATAGCTACAAGTTGAACTTTACCTTCGACTTCACTTCCTAGAACAACTGCACAATCTCCACCTTTACTTCTAATCTTATCAGCTAAATCTCTTAGTGCATTTCCATCAACATCCTTTAGGACTCCAGTAAATAGTTTTATTCCCTTTACGTCTACAGGATTGTTTAATATATCATCTTCTGCACTACCTGCTAATTTAGATTTCAATTCTGATATTTCTTTTTCTCTTTCTTTTAGTTCTGAAGCTTGTAGCTCTAATTTATGAATTATTTCCTTCTCTGAACATCTTAACTTAGTAGATATTTCTTTTAACAATTCATTTTTAGCTTCTACATAAACAATAGCTCTTGGTCCAGTAACTGCTTCTATTCTTCTTACTCCTGCAGCTACCCCTGCTTCTGAAACAATTTTAAATAACCCTATTTCTCCTGAATTTCCTACGTGAATTCCTCCACATAGTTCTCTACTAAAATCACCAACTGCAACTACTCTAACTTCATCTTTATATTTATTATCAAATTGAGCAATTGCTCCACTTTCCTTAGCTTCTTCTAAAGTCATAACCTTAGTATTTACAGATGAAACCTTCATTACATTCTCATTTACTAGGTTTTCTATTTTTCTAAGCTCTTCAGCACTTGCAGCTTCAAAATGATTAAAGTCAAATCTTAATCTTTCGTCATCTACATATGAACCGGACTGGTGAATATGCTCTCCTAGTACTTTTCTTAAAGCTTCATTTAAAATATGTGTTGCAGTATGATTTCTTCTAATATTATTTCTTCTTTCTACGTCGACACTTAAAGTAATCTCATCATCTATATTCATGCTTCCAGATAAAACCTTTATAAAGTGTAATGTCTTTCCTGCTACATTCTTTTTACAGTCCAACACCTCTGCTTTTAAGGATTTATTAAATACTATACCCTTATCGCCTACCTGACCTCCCATTTCTGCATAAAAAGGAGTATTTTCTGTAACTATTACGCCTGTATCTCCTGCTGAAAGTGAGGAAACAATTTCTTCTTCCTTAACTAAAAGTTTAATCTTTGATACAGAAGTTGTATTTTCGTAACCTTCGAAAATAGTTTCTAATTCTAAAGGTATTTTGTTAAGTATAGTATCCTCTGCTCCCATATAGTTTGTTTCTTGTCTAGCAGATCTTGCCCTTTCTCTTTGGCTCTGCATCTCCTTATTAAAGCTTTCTATATCTACAGTCATACCCTTTTCTTCTAATATTTCCTGTGTAAGCTCTAATGGAAATCCATAAGTATCATATAACTTAAATACTTTTTCTCCTGATAACATAACTGCATTGTTCTTTTGTAAGTCTTCTATAAATTCATTTAAGATTTGTATTCCACTATCTATAGTTTCGTCAAATCTCTCTTCTTCTAATTTTATAACTTTCTTTATGAAATCTCTCTTTTCTTTTAACTCAGGGTAGTTACCACAGGAATTCTCTATAACTACATCCGTTAGTTTATGTAAAAATGGTTGATTTATTCCCAAAGACTTTCCATGTTTAGCAGCTCTCCTAAGCAATCTTCTGAGCACATATCCTCTTCCTTCATTTGAAGGTAAAATTCCATCACTTATCATAAAAGTAACACTTCTAATATGGTCAGTTATTACTCTCATGGATATATCTGTTTTTCCATCTTTACCATATACAACACCAGTTATCCTACTAACTTCATCTAAAATAGCTCTTATAGTATCTACTTCGAAAATGTTATCTTTGCCCTGCATAATACTTGCAATTCTTTCAAGACCCATACCTGTATCTATATTAGGCTTTGCTAATCTATTATAATTTCCTTGCTCATCCTTATCAAATTGCGTGAATACAAGGTTCCAGAATTCCATTATTCTATCATCATCTGAAGCCTTAACAAACTCTTCTGCAGAATTTATTTTTCCTTCTCCTTTATCAAAATGAATTTCTGAACAAGGTCCGCAAGGTCCTACCCCAAGTTCCCAAAAATTATCATCTTTTCCTAATCTGAAAATTCTTGAAGGATCTATATCTGTTTTTTTAGTCCATATTTCAAAAGATTCATCATCATCTAGATAAATAGTTACGTATAATCTATCCTTTGGAAGCTTTAATACCTCAGTTGAAAATTCCCATGCCCAAGGAATAATTTCTTCTTTAAAATAATCTCCAAAAGAAAAGTTTCCAAGCATTTCAAAAAACGTTCCATGTCTTGAAGTTTTACCTACATTCTCTATATCACCAGTTCTGATACATTTTTGTGATGTAGTAACTCTTGTGCTTGGTGGAACCTGTAAACCAGTAAAATAAGGTTTTAAAGGCGCCATACCTGCATTTATTAATAATAAACTCTTATCATCCTTTGGTATCAGTGAAAAACTTGGTAATCTTAGATGACCTTTGCTTTCAAAAAAGCTTAGGTACTTTTCTCTTAATTGGTTTAACCCCAATTTTTCCATAGCTAATCTCTCCTTTGTAATTCAAGTATTTTTTAATAAAAAAACTCCCATCCCAGCAAGGGACGAAAGCTCATTCCGTGGTACCACCCTAATTACACAGTTAAGCTGTAAACTGCGCATCTTTCAATCCTATGACTCATGGGCTGCTTCAGTATATTTTTTAAGAAGTTTTCACCATCCACTTCCTCTCTATATTTAAAAATATATTTACTTCTCCCAATCATTGCCTTCATATCTAATTATGATACAAATTATAAATAAAAATGTACGCCCTGTCAATATATATCAAGGGTTAATCAATCACTTTCTTATTTTACGAGAATGCTTAAAAAAGATAATAATTTAAATCTTCATATACTATTTTAACTATAACTCCTATAGGAACTGCCAATATCATACCTAAAAAACCTGCTACTTCCCCACCTATTATAAGAAGTAGTATTACAATGAGCGGATGCATACTTATACTATCCCCTGTTATCTTAGGGGATAGTATATTCCCTTCTATTTGTTGAAGCACATATAGCCATATAGCCGTCCATACAGCCTGATGAGATGAACCTATAAGTGCAATTAATATTGCCGGTACTGCTCCAAAAATCGGTCCAAAGTATGGAACTATATTAAAGAAGGCGTTTAACAATGATAAAATTACCGGGAAATTAACCTTAAGTCCTATTAATATTATAAATGTTGCAACACCTATAATCATACACAGGAGCAATTGACTCACTATATATCTTCCTAATATTTTATCTATATCACAAGTTATTTTTCTTACTATATTTCTGCTCTTCACTGGCAAAAAATTCAAAAGCTTATTTGCAATATAATCTCCGTCTGCTAAAAAATAATAAGATATAATAGGTATAACTGCAATAGTCACTATATTCTGACCGATATTTAACACAGTATCAAAGGTATTTGCAAATATCTCTATTAAATAATTATTCATTTTTTCATAAATGTTATCCATTATTATATAAATTGTTTTATTATTAGCTATAGGTTTTAATTTTAAATAAAACTTATCGATAAATTTTTGAATACTTTCTAAAGTATTATTTAAATTTAAACTTTCCTTAAGCATAGAAGGTATTAAAACAACAAAAGCTGCTAAAACTGCTAATATTAATATGCATATTAATATTAGAGCTGCTGTACTTTTATTTAATCCACTTTGCTCCATTCTTTTTTGTATTGGTCTTAAAGTGTAAGCTATTGCAAAAGAAATAAGTAATAGATATAATACTTCTCTGATAACTGAACTTTTTAAGGATAAAAAAATCAATAATAATATAACAGCAAAAAATATTATGTATTTATATAGTGTTTTTCTTTTTATTTTTTTCATCTAAATCATCTTCCATAAATAATTTATGTGGAACACTTAAAAAATTCAAGTGTTCATTTTTCCAATTATATAGAATATTTTCTTCTCCAAGTATCAAGTCATTAATCAATACTACTTTTTTACCTGATATAAAGTTTGTAATAAACCCTGTAGATATTATTACTGCCTTTATGGAAAATTTTTCTTTATCAAATAATATATCTTCTACCATACCTATTATATTACCTTTTTTATCCCTAACATCCATACCCTTTATATCTTTAAACTGCAAAAAGACTCCTTTAATAGCTTCCGTAATAACCATAGCATAATTGTAACTTACTACATTATCAATCATTACATTTAAGTGTTTTTTTAAAAAACTTGATGAGGATATATTAAATCCTATTACTTTTCTTTTACTAAAATCTATAAGTAAATCATTGATATAACCTAACCTTTTACCATTGACATCTATTACATCCATAAGTATAAAGTCTTTACTTCTATACACATTATCACCACCATGTTTATGTACAACATATAATCGACAAAACCTCGTATATAATATTTTTGCCAATTAAGCAAAAAAATATAACCCCATTATGAGGTTATATTTTTTCGCCCGACTAACTTGGCGTAAGTCTCCCCCTTCTCCAAAGGGGAGTTCAACGCCAAGTAAGTCATGCATTCGCAGCTCTAAAATTCAGATGGGGTAAAAGAATCACCATCTGAATTAAGATCTTGCTTCAATTATTCGTCTCCATGTACATGGTCATGAATATCATCTGAATGAGTTGTCATTGCCCAAGCTTCCAATCCTTGTGATACTCTATAATCATTTATTGCCTTATGAATAGCTTCTTCTGCAAGTACTGAACAGTGCATCTTTACAGGTGGAAGCCCATCAAGTGCTTCTGCTACTGCTTTGTTACTTAACTCCCAAGCTTCATCTACAGTTTTTCCTATTATAAGCTCTGTAGCCATACTTGAAGAGGCTATTGCTGAACCACATCCAAAAGTCTTAAATTTTGCATCTTTAATGATGTTATCTTCAACTTTAAGATAAATCTTCATTATATCACCACACTTTGGATTTCCAACCTGGCCAACTCCATTAGCATCTTCTATTTCTCCAACATTTCTAGGATTTCTAAAATGATCCATAACTTTTTCACTATACATAATAACTATCTACCTTCCTTTTTTGCATTTTCACTTTTTATAAAATCTTCCCAAAATGGTGACATTTCTCTTCTTCTATTAACTATTCTTGGAATTACCTCTAAAGCATAGTCTACGTCATCTTCTGTAGTTCCTGATCCAAGACTTAATCTTAATGATCCATGTGCTACTCCATGTGATAGCCCTATTGCTAAAAGAACATGGGATGGATCTAATGAACCTGAAGCGCAAGCACTTCCTGTAGATGCAAATATTCCTTCATCATTTAAGTCTAGTAGTAAAGTTTCTCCCTCTATTCCTATAAAGCTTACATTAACGTTTCCTGGCATTCTGCCTTCGCTTATAGGACCATTTACTTTAACATAAGGAACTTTTTCAACAAGTCCATTTAAAAGCTTATCTCTTAATGATTTTAATCTATTAGCTTCTACTTCTAGTTCTTCTGTAACTAATTCAATAGCCTTTCCAATACCAACGATTCCTGGAACATTTTCAGTTGAAGCTCTTTTACCTTTTTCCTGTCCGCCGCCGTGGATTAGATTTTCAATTTTAACACCTTTTCTTAAGTACATTGCACCTACACCTTTAGGTCCGTAAAATTTATGACCTGCCATTGAAAGTGCATCTATGTTCATTTCTTTTACATCTATTTTAATATGCCCTATAGCTTGAACTGCATCTGTATGGAAATATACGCTTCTTTCTTTACATATATTTCCTATTTCAGCTATTGGTTGAATAGTTCCTATTTCATTGTTAGCAAACATTATTGATACAAGTATAGTTTTGTCTGTTATAGCATTTTTTAAATCTTCTAAATTTATAAAACCATATTCGTCCACTGGAAGATATGTAACTTCAAATCCACTCTTCTCTAAGAATTTGCATGTATGTGTTATAGCATGATGCTCTATATTAGTAGTTATAATATGATTTCCTTTATTTTTATTTGCATAAGCAATACCCTTTAATATCCAGTTATCGCTTTCGGAACCACCTGCTGTAAAAAATATTTCATTGCTCTCAGCATTTATAGCCTTAGCGACTCTTTCTCTTGCTGCAATAACTGCTTTTCTTGGAACATCTGACATTGAATACAATGAAGATGGATTTCCAAAATACTCTGTAAAAAATGGAAGCATTTCTTCCAATACCTCTGGTTTTGTATAAGTAGTAGCTGAATAATCCATGTAAACTTTCTTATTCATTAATATTATCCCCTTTCCCTATTGTTGTATTTCATTTTATTATAATCATCTACTATATCTTGTAACGTGGTTGATTCCATAACACTATCAATACTCTCTTTAATTCTAGACCATAAAAGTCTAGTGGCACAACAATCTATATTGTTACAGGAAGTTTCTCTATCCTGCTCTATACATTCTGATATTTCTATTGGTCCTTCTAATACTGTCATTATATCTGCTACAGTTATATCTTTAGGTTCTCTACTTAGTATGTATCCTCCCTGAGCACCTCTTATACTTTTTATTATATTTGCCTTTCTAAGAGGGGAAAATAACTGTTCTAAATAGTACTCTGATATATGCTGCCTTTCAGATATACTCTTTATGGATGCTGGCTCTTTACCATAATGAATAGCCAAATCAACCATAGCTTTAACACCATATCTACCTTTAGTTGACAGCTTCATCTAACCACTTCCTTTAATGTTGAGTGTTTTACTATACTTTAATATTATAATAACAAACCCGAGTAAAGTTGTCAACAATAAATTTAACAATTTTTGTGCTATTCTTTGATTTGTTTCATATAAACTTTAACCGCATTTTCCATCTTATTTTCACAGGGTACATAATATACTGATTCTTTAATATTATCAGGTAAATATTGCTGTTTCACAAAGTGATTTTTATAATTATGTGGATACTTGTATCCTACACCTCTATTCAATTTTGACGCTCCACTATAGTGTGCATCCTTTAAGTTATCAGGAATATCTCCAACTTCTTTATTATCTAAATCTCTTAGTGCTGCATCAATTGCATTAATTGCTGAATTAGATTTCGGTGCTGTAGCTAAAAGTATTACCGCTTCTGCAAGTGGTATTCTAGCTTCTGGAAAACCTAGCTGCATAGCTGAATCAACACAAGCTTTAACTATAGCTATTGCATTAGGATAACCAAGCCCTATATCTTCTCCTGCTATAACCATAAGCCTTCTGCATATAGATATTAAATCCCCTGCTTTAACAAGCCTTGCTAAGTAGTGAATAGCTGCATCTGGATTACTACCTCTTATAGATTTTTGAAAAGCACTAAGTACGTCATAATGGTTATCACCTAATTTATCATAATTTAATGCTTTTTTTCCTGAACACTCTTTTGCTACATCTAGATTTATTTGTATATTACCTTCACTATTTCTCGGTGTAGTATACAAAGCCAACTGCAAATTATTTATAGATTTTCTTAAATCGCCACCACTATTTTCAGCTAAAAATTCTAATACATTTTTATCGCAAATTATTTTTGTATCCTTTAATTCTGCACTAACTGCTTCAATAGCTCTTTGTAATGATAAAATTATATCTTCCTTATTCAAATGTTTAAATTCAAATACAGAAGATCTGCTTAGTAAGGCATTGTACACATAAAAATATGGATTTTCAGTAGTACTTGCAATAAGAGTTATTTTGCCGTTCTCAGTGTACTCTAGCAAAGACTGTTGTTGTTTTTTATTAAAGTTTTGTATTTCATCTAAATATAGAAGTACACCATTTATCGTTAAAAGACTATCCAAGTCATCTATAATATTTTTTATATCACTTATGCTGGCGTTAGTAGCATTTAATTTATAGAACCTTTTATTTGTAGTACTGGCTATGATGTTAGCAACTGTTGTCTTTCCTACTCCTGGTGGTCCATAAAAAATCATGTTAGGTATTTGTTTGCTTTTTACAATTCTATTAAGTATTTTATTTTCTCCTAATATATGCTGCTGTCCAACTACATCCTCAAGTCTATCAGGTCTAATTTTATCTGCTAAGGGTTTCATAATAAAGCTCCTTCTAATAATAATAATTGTTAAATGGTATTTTACACCAATATCAATAAAAATTCTATAACCTCTATACTGCTTATTTATCCTCTATGAACTTATCTACTGCAAAATCTATAATTCTTTCACTTGTTTTTAGTATTTTTTCACCTTGTTTATAAACCATATGTCCTGTTCCTTTTACCGCTGCTCCAAGAATATTTCTACTATAGTTTCTATTAAATTCTTCTATCTGTTTTTCTGTAGCCCCAAGCTTTTTTGCCTGCATTATAGCTCTATCATAGGTCCATTTGTCTTTATCTAATGCGGTTTCTATAGAGCCTCCAACAATCTCCGTTCCTACATCTAGTGCACTTCCGATTAAGTCAAAGGGTGCTTTTATTCCATTTATAATTAAGAATGTTTTTTTATAAAACCTTAAGGTCTCTGCTAATTTAAGCCAAGAATAAATATCTCCTGGATTTCTTCTTACATACTCTTTAACTTTCTCAATATCAGAAATCCCCTCCGCTAAATCATTTGCTATTGTAGCTATAGGAAGTTCCTCAAATTCTTTTTGAACCTTTTTTATAATATTTAAATTTTTATTTTCCTTCTTCCGTTTTGCTCTTGAAACTTTAACCTGTCTCTTTAATTCTAATTTGATAACTTCTCTTTTTTCCTTTTCATCCTTCTTTTCTTTCGATAACTTATTTTGAAGATTTTCCTTTTTTATCTTCAAATGTGCATCTTGTTTATCCTCAATCTTCTCTAATTTTTTATCTATATTCTTAATATTCTGCTCTAAATACTTACATTTAACATTTTCTTTAACGGAACTAACTGCAATCTTACTAAGCTTTATTACTTTCTTTATAATTCCCATAAGTGCCTTCCTCCCTGCTAAAATAGATATGACTTCCTATATGTTTTAGAAATAAGTATGAAGTGAAACTTGAATCAGATGGGGTTTCAAATCCCAACTGATTCTTAGTTGAACGAATCCAGGGATGTAGCCGCTCTTTACTCCCATTTTTGAGAAAATGAGAGTAAAGAGCGGCTAGTCATCGGATAAAAAATATAGGATAAATAGTATTATATTTCACTATCTATCCTATAATAATTATACTATTTTTCCTCTTCGTAGCAATTCACTATTTCTCCATAGTATACAGTATGATAATCTTTGCTATCATACATACTATTATCTATATCTTCATCTAAAAGGTTAGGAGCCATATCTTGTTTAAACACAACCTTACACTCATAGTGAACTCCACAGCCCTTTATAACAGGAGTTGAAATACTTTTTCCTTCCTGTAACTCTAAATTACATTCCTTAATCTTATCCATGTCTCTTCCTGACTTTGATCCACAAATCCCCAAAGCCTTTTTCATATTTTCATCTAAAGGTAAACTTATAGTAAACTCTCCCGCCTTTTCAATAAGTTCATGAGTATGTCTTGATTTTCTAACTAATACAGTAAACATCGGTTTTTTCCATATGAACCCAATGCTCCCCCAACTTATAGTCATTGTGTTAGTTTCATCTCCAACATTAGTAGTTAAAAAAGCACCTTGCTTATGTAAATATTCTAAAGCTTTCTCTAAGTTTTGTGTAAAATTCATAATATGTTCCTCCTTGAGTTAAAATCGTTGTATTTGGTAACAATGTCGCTATAAGTTATAGTATATTTAATTATCATGCTTAATTCAACAAAGCACCTCTAAGTTAACTAGTTACTTAAAAATTACTTAGGATTTATATTTTTTCATATTCCTTTTTTCTATCCTTAAAATAGACTACTTTTAAGTCACATAAATCTACTATTTCCTTAGCTACATGAAAATCACTTCCTATAGCTGTAGTATTATGTGCATCAGAGCCTACCGTTATATGCTTGCCACCTAGCTCTCTAAATCTTTTATAAATATTAATAAGATTCTTAACAGCATTTTCATCATTAAGTCTTCTAGTGTTAAGCTCTATACATTTATCTTTATCTATTAATGTTTTTAAAATCTCATCTATAATATCTGAGAAATCTCTATAATATATTTCTTTATCATCATACTTTGCATATCTGCAAATATAATCAATATGTCCCATACTATCAATAAAATCATATTTTTGTATCTCTGTTAACATATTAGCTAGATACTTTTCATAAGCTTCCTTCTTACTTTTTTCTTCGTAATACTTTGCATAATACAAATCTAAGTTGTCAATTAAGTGCACAGATCCTATTACATAATCGAAAGGTCCTTTCTTGATTACCTCTCTGCTTTCTTCTAAGCAGTCATCCTTTATGCCAATTTCAATTCCAAGAAGTAGATTGTCTCCTCTATATTTAGAATATTCCCTAAAATAATCATCTACATCAAAACAAAATAAACCTTCTTCAGGAAATTTTAAATCCATATGCTCTGTTATTATTAAAGAAATATTTTTATTTTGGGCAGATTTTATAGCTTCTTCTATTTCCATTTCTGAGTCAGTAGAAATCTTAGTATGAACATGAGTATCAAACATCTTTTATGCCTCCTTAAGTTAACTATTTAATATAAAAATTTTACACTGTTATATAAAAAAAAGAAAGGACTTCTTTAATCTTAGGTAAGTTTAATCTATTAATTGAATAAGCCTCAGCACTTTATAAAAGTACTGAGACTTACAATAAACAATTATAATAACTTTTTGCTATTCATGTATTTTAAAATTCATTATAGCTTTATCTAAGGATTCAGATAAATTATTTAATTCTTCAGCAGCTCTTACAATTTCGTTTAATCCACCAGCTTGTTCCTCAGAAGATGCACTAGCTTCTTCTGTTGCAGAAGCGGTATCTTTAGCAATGTCCTCTACTTCATAAAACTTATTAACCATTATATCCTTATCTTTATTAATTCCTTCAAGTTCATTACTTACTTTTAATATACTCTCCTCCAGTGTCTTTAAAACATATTGTATATCTTCAAAAGATCCACTAGTTTCCTTTACATTAATTTCTGTTTCTCTGCTTGTACCTTGTGAATAATTGATTTTTTCCAAAACTGCGGTTACACTGTTTCTAATCTGACTAACTATATTATTAATTTGCTGTGCTGATTCACCAGATTGCTCTGCCAATTTTCTAACTTCCTCTGCAACTACTGAAAAACCTTTACCATACTCTCCTGCACGGGCTGCTTCTATACTGGCATTAAGTGCAAGCAAATTGGTTTGCTCTGTAATATTTTTTATTGTATCTGTTATTTCATTAACTTTTTGAGAATTATCTGCCAGTACATTCACTTCTTTTAGTACCTCTTTATCAGACTGGGCAGTTTTATTAAAGCTTAGTAATAATTTATTTATGTTATCCATTCCTCTTTTGGTAGAACTATTAACTTTCTTTGATGACTCAATCATTATTGCTGAATCATCCAAGCATCTATTCACTTTTTCACCAAGAGTATTTGATAAGTGAGAACCAATCTTTATGCTTTCTACCTGTTGTAAAGCCCCATTAGATATAGATTGAATAGATGTGGCTATTTCTTCTCCAGCTGCATTGGATTGTTTACATATCATAACTAAGGAATCCGATGACTCCTTTATTCCTCTTGAGCTTTCTATAGTCTCTTTTAACATTTGAACCACTTCATCTATCATCATATTAACTGATCTTACTATAGAGTGTATTTCAAAGCTTGATTTTATATCTTCATTTAACCTCTCAGTAAAATCTCCTTTGCTAACCTTTCCCAACACCTTTACAAGATTTTCTATAGGTTTTGTAATAGATTTTGAAAATAGGTTTCCGATAATAACTGCCAAAATAACTAGTATACTTGAAATAATTATAATTATTTTTACAACATCATTTATTTTTGATTTAAACTCAGTACTTGGTATAAATCCTACCACATTCCATCCTGTTTCAGCGTTTTTTAAAACAAAGACATAAAATTCTGTTCCATTTATATTTTCAGTTAAAATTTTTCCTGAGGAATTGGAAACATCATTTATCCAAGCTTCGTCTTTTCCAGTTTTACCTATAAATTTAGAATCTTTATGGGATATTATTTTGCCAGACTTATCAATAACGGCTGTATAGCCTGCATTTCCTATTTTAATATTATCCACTTGCTGTACAACTTGTTTTAGGTTGACATCTATACCTGCCACCCCGATAACTTGACCATTATCATCTTTTACAGATTTTACATAGCTAATAACATAATGACCTTTATCAAAAGCATCCTCATAAGGTTCAATAAGTACTACCTCTCCATTTTTTTCTACCGCCTGTGGATACCATGGTCTTTTTCTTGGATCATATCCTTCCGGCAAATCTTGTTTTGGTTGAACAAGCATTTTCCCATCGCTTACTCCTAAATAAGCACAATTCACTTGCTTATGAGTTGAAGAATATGTATTGACTAACTGCAAGAATAAGTTTTCTGCATTACTGTCTTTTAGTACATTATATGTATTAGGATTTTTAGATAACATATCAACAGTCTCTCTACTACTTTTATCTATATATTTTATAGTTTCATCTACTTTTGATATATTTGAATACATATACTCATTAAAAATACTACTTAAGTTTCCCTTTACCGAGTAGTAACTGGAAATAGCTATAATACACTGAGGAATTAGAGCCATTAACACTAATAAAAATATAATCTGCCTTCGCAATCTAATTTTTCCCTTCATAAAATTTAAATCCCCCTTAATTTTTTTATCTAGGCTTTTTAATATATTACTTAAAATTTTTTTACAATACTTACTGACATTTATGTATTATATATTAATATAATGATAAAAACCCTATTTAGTTTTAAATTCTACATTTATTGGCAAATACCTCTATTTCTTTGAAAATTAAGAACTATTTTGTTGTTAAATGCAATAAATTTATAAGATGAATAACAATAATCTCTCTTAAGTAATTTTAGAATTACTTAAGAGAGATTATAATTTAATTAATATTTTTTAGTTTTCATCCATATCTGGAAACATACATATATCCGCATAGTTGGAAGCTAGGTCTCCAATTCTTTGAGTTGTTTCCTTAGGATTATCTTTAAATAAGTCTATAGCTAATTCCTGATTATGTGAAATAAATTGATACACATTTAAAGTAATATAATCTCTGATTTTAACATATATGTAGTCTTCTTGTAATGCCATAATTCTTTCATTTAAATCAGTAATGATATTATACCTTTCAATAAATGCTAAATCATTTTTGTCTAAATTTTTCCCATTTTTGAACAAAATCTTTCCATTTACTACTTCTGTTTTACTCTCTTCTTCTATTTCCTGAATTATTGCATTAATTTCATCTACTTCAGGAATCCTTGCGTTTTTTCCCCATTCATGTATTACATCTAGTTCTCTATTCCATAACTTTTTAAGATAAATAATTTCTGCTTTTAATATAAGGGAATATTCCTCATTACTTTTTGTATTTTCTTTCTTTCCTTTTAGAGTATTGAATATGCTTTCATACCAATGTCTTTTAGCACTCATTACTGGTCTCGCACCATTTTCCACAAGTTCTGCTATTAAATTGTTTTTATTATTGCTATCATTCCCCATAATTAATTCCTCCCTACCATGTTCAGCTCTTACTTTGATTAATTATACTCATCTTTAATAATTAATCTTGCAGGTTTAATTATACCATATTTTTATAATTATGGCTTTTTATTTTATCAGATAAATAGAATAAGACTAGGAACAATTTCCTAGTCATTCAACAACTTAAATCTTACATTAAAACTTACATATTCGTTTTCACATTTAGCTTCAATACTACCACCTTGAAGCTGTACTATATTTTTTGCTATTGCAAGTCCTAAACCACTTCCACCTGTATCTGATGATCTAGATTTTTCCACTCTATAAAATCTATCAAATATCTTTTTCAAATCCTCTTCACTTAGATTATCACACTTATTTTGCACACTTACAAGTGCAAAGCCTTCTTTTTTAGTAAGCCTTACTTTGATTTCTCCTGGCTTCAAGCTGTATCTTATAGCGTTCATTAACAAATTTTCAAAAACCCTTACAGTTTTGTTTGGATCAATGCTAACTACCACTTTTTCATTTATAAACTCTTCAGATATACTTATATTATTTTCTTCACTAATAGGGACCAATTCGTCTATTAATTGTTCAAGTAGTCCATTTAATACTATATCTTGCTTATCTATGTTTACACCATCACTGGTAAGCTTGGTATATTCAAATAAATCATTAATTAAAACCTCAAGTTTTTCTGATTTATTATAAGCTATATTTAAAAACTCCTCTAACTGTTCTTCCGAACCATATTTTTTTTCCTTAATAAGTCCTAAATATCCTTTAATAGAAGTTAATGGTGTTCTCAAATCATGAGAAACATTTGTTATTAACTCATTTTTTGCCCTCTCTGCTTTTCTTTCATTTTCTATCTTATTATTAAGTTCTCCTGCCATAAAATTTATATTATTTGCTAAAGATGCTAATTCATCCTCACCATATTTTTTGATTCTGTAATCCAAATTCCCTTTTGATATTTCAAGCAATCCATTTGAAACAATTTCTATGTACTTCATCTTTTTATTTGTTATGAAGTAAAAAGATAGAAGAAAGGTTGCTAATATTGCAACCGTTCCTGGTAGTGGATTGCTACTTTTATCATAAACTATTTCACCTTGTGGCATACCACTTACTATTACATATCCTCTTCCATCTGTAAAATTTATTGGATAAAAACTTACGTATTCTTTGCTTCTACTATTATTTCCATAGTTTGTGTCACTATCCCCAGCAGTTTCCATTGTCTTTTTTATAGTGGTGTATATATCTACCTGTGTTTCATTTGCATTCTCTGATTTATACAAAACCTTGCCATCTAAATCACAAATTATTACCTTATAATTATCACCTTGTATTGACTGCTTCAAAAGTTGTTCTACTTTTACCTTATCATTTATACTTACTTTCCATTCTGTTATATCATGTGCAATATTATTAGACTGCTTTGATATTTTTTGGAAACCTCTACTATAATCTATCCTTGCATATCTTCCTCTTCCTTCAAAAAAGTTATTTACTATGCTACCCATTATAACTGACGCCAAAAGACATATACCAAATATCACCACTAATTCTAATCTTATACTAAACTTAACCTTATCCCATATTATATCGTATAACTTTGTTATTGGTCTAAATAACATTCTTATTATTCTAGGACACCTAATTTTCAATTTTATAGCCTACCCCCCATACAGTTTTTATAAACCTAGGCTTTCTAGGGTTTTCCTCTATTTTTTCTCTTATTTTTCTTATATGAACCATTACTGTATTATCTGATTGAAAAAAGTCTTCTTTCCATACAGCTTCATATATTTTTTCAATACTAAATACTATCCCCCTATTTTTTGCTAAAAGAAAAAGTATTTCAAATTCTCTTGGGGTAAGCTTTAGTTCCTTATCTCCTACTTTTACTTCGTGGGTACTGGTATTTATTACCATATCATCTATCTCGATTACATTTTCTTGATTTTCAGGTGCTGTATTTAATCTCTTATACCTACGAAGCTGAGATTTTACTCTCGCCAAAAGTTCTAATGGATTAAAGGGCTTCGTAACATAATCATCAGCGCCTGTGGTAAGTCCCATAATCTTATCCATATCTTCACTTTTAGCAGAAAGCATAATTATTGGCATATTCTTATTTTCTCTTATCTTAATACAAGCTTCTATGCCATCCATGTTAGGCATCATTATATCTAAAATAATTAAATCTATTTCTTGTTTTTCTAAGCAATGTAGTGCCTCTAATCCATTACCTGCTTTTAAAACTTTATAACCTTCATTAGCTAGATATATTCCTATTAAATCTCTAATTTCTTTTTCATCGTCCACCACCAAAATGATCTCTTTACCCATAATAAACACCTCTCCAAACTGAAATTATCTACAACCTTATATATAGATATCCATGGGAATATCTAACATAGTTAATTTTTTATGCTGTTTATCTATAAAATACCATTCGCTAGTAGTATAGCAAAATTTAAGTATAAAATCACATATTGTCTAACAAATGTTTACGTATTTCTTAATTCTTTATAATGTTTAATCCCATAGGTATAATTATATATCTTATATCTTAATTATTTCTTATAAAAAATCTTAAGTATTTGTTAATAGTATTATTGATTGCATTTTTACAAATCATAGTATTATAATGTTTTATTTTTCCTGAATTAAAATATACATATATTAAGTAAATTAAATATTAAAAAATACATTGATGTGATAGCTTTGAATAGAAAGCATCGTTCTGTACTCTGTCATTCAAATTCAAGTTTTACTAGTCGTCATATTAAAACTGCATCAAAAATACTAGGACTTTCATATAAAGAATCATTAGAAACTCATATATGGGTTTATGAGTTACACTCTCAAATACAAAAAAGAGCTGGAGATAGATGTGTTTTAATAGGAGGCATAAATACTGTTATTGATGAGTACGATTATTATTTATCATTAGTTAAGAAGGAAAGGCGTATGTTTAAAAGAGAATTAAAAGAACGGATTACATCTAGAGATTCCTTACTAAATCTTGAAGGAACAGGTAATTCACTAAGACTCATATATTTAGATTATATTTTGAGCAACATGAAACCTAGCTTATTAAAAAAACAAATAATCTAAGCGTCTAAATTGCATATAAAAAGCAGATACAACTGGTTTTGTATCTGCTTTTTATGTAGACTATTTCATATGACTATATATGTTCTATTGGCTTTCTTTCAGCCTTTTTATTACATGTCTTTTCTCTTCTTTTATCCAACTCTTGTGCTATATCGTCAATAGCAACTCCTTGATTTACCATTAAAACCATTAAGTGATAAATCAAATCGCACATCTCACTAACTTCCTCATCCTTGTTATTATTCTTACTTGCTATAATAACCTCTGTTGTTTCTTCTCCAACTTTTTTTAAAATTTTATCTATACCTTTTTCAAATAAGTAACTTGTATAAGAGCCTTCTATAGGATTATTTTTTCTTTCTTCTATTACCTCATAAAGCTGCTCTACAATACTTTTTAATTCCATAATAACATCCTCCTATTTTCTGCTTATATCTCTATAGAAACAACTTCTGCTGCCAGTGTGGCAAGCTGCTCCTATTTGCTCTACTTTTACAAGCAAAGTGTCTCCATCACAGTCTATACTAATGCTTTTTACATACTGATAGTGGCCTGATGTTGCACCTTTATTCCAAAATTCATTCCTTGATCTACTCCAGAACCAAGTTGTTCCTGTTTCTAAGGTCTTCTTCAAAGACTCTTCATTCATATAGGCCAACATAAGTACTTCGTTATTTTTAGAATCTTGTACAATTGCTGGAACTAAACCGTTACTATATTTTACTTCTTTTAAATTTTCCATATTGATATTTTCTAATTTTGCATTTTCCATAGTGATTACCTTCTTTAGTAATAAATTTTCCCGATGACTACCCGCACTAATACTCCCTTCTTTATATGAAACTCCTCTTCCTTACGTCAGAGGAGTAAGCGATTCGCACCAAATCATAGATTTGGGCTCTCTGCTTAAGAGGGAGTAAAGAGCGGCTACGTCCCTGGATTCGTTCAACTAAGAATCAGGTGGGCCTTGAAGCTCCATCTGATTCAAGTTTCCACTTCACTTCCTTACCTCTACACCTTTTTCCTTAAGATAACCCTTAACTTGACCTATACTTAGTTCTCTATAATGAAAAAGTGAAGCTGCCAGTGCTGCATCAGCACCAGACTGTGTGAATGCATCATAAAAGTGTTCTAAGTTTCCGCATCCGCCAGAAGCTATAACTGGAATATTAACAGCTTCTGTTATAGCTTTTGTAAGCTTTATATCATACCCAGCTTTTGTGCCGTCGGCATCCATACTTGTTAAAAGTATTTCCCCTGCACCTAAGCTTTCTGCCCTTTTTGCCCACTCTATTGCATCTAGACCTGTATCTATTCTTCCACCACTTATAAACACATTCCATCCAGATTTGTCTTCCCTCATTTTGCCGTCTATCGCTACTACCACACATTGACTTCCAAACCTATCTGCAGCTCTTTTTATGAGCTCTGGATCTCTTATAGCTGATGAATTAATAGAAACCTTATCTGCACCTGCTCTTAAAATGTTTTTAAAATCTTCTATGTCACTTATGCCTCCTCCTACTGTAAGAGGTATAAAAACTTTTTCTGCTGTCCTTTTAACAACATCTATCATAGTTTTTCTTCCTTCATGTGTTGCAGTAATATCTAAAAAAACTAACTCATCTGCGCCCTCTTTATTATAAAACTCAGCTATTTCTACTGGATCCCCTACATCCTTCAAATTAACAAAGTTTACTCCTTTTACTACTCTACCCATGTTTACATCTAAGCAAGGAACTATTCTTTTTGTAAGCAAACTCCACACCCCTTTCTATATACACAAGCCTAATCCAATTAAACTTTTACTTCATAATTTCTTTAACTTTTTCTATAAATAACTCCATTTCTTCTTCAGACCCTATGCTTATTCTTAAATAATTATTTATTTTATCTTTATTAAAATATCTTACCAATACGCCTTTTTCTCTTAACTTAATAAAAAGTTCTCCTGCAGGATATTTAGGATGACCTGCAAAAATAAAATTAGCCTTTGAAGGTATAACATTAAAGCCAAGTTCACTTAAGCTTTCTGTAACTTTTTCTCTCGTGTTTATTATTCTAGATACACATTCTTTAAAATATTCTTCATCCTTTATTGCTTCTACTGAAGCTATAGCAGCAACTCTATCTATGGTATAGGAATTAAAGGAATTTTTTATTCTGTTTAAGCCATCTATAAGCTCCTCTTGACCAAGGGCAAAACCTAAACGAATTCCTGCTAAAGAACGAGATTTAGATAAAGTTTGCACTACTAAAAGATTAGAATAGTCCTTTATAAGACCTACTGCTGAAGTTCCTCCAAAATCTATGTAAGCTTCATCAATTATAACTACCTTATTAGGATTATTATCTAAAATGTTTTTTATAGAATCTAACTCCAATTGTTTTCCAGTTGGAGCATTAGGGTTCGGAATAACTATACCTCCATTTTCAGTTGAAAATTCATCAACGGGAATTGAAAAGTCATCCTTTAACTTTGCTAATTTATAATTTATATTATATAGGTTAGCATATACTGGATAAAAACTATAGCTAATATCAGGAAAAATTATAGTTTCTTCAGGATTAAAAAATGTCAAGAATGAAAAAGCTAAGACTTCATCTGATCCATTACCTATAAAAACCTGCTTCTTATTCAAGTTATAATACTTTGCAATAGTTTCACTTAATTCATCACAATTAGGATCTGGATATAATCTCAAATCCTCATTAGCTGCACTTTTTATTGCCTGCAGCACTTTTGGTGATGGCCCATAAGGACTTTCATTTGTATTTAGTTTTATATACTTTTTATCTTTAGGCTGCTCACCACAAACATAAGGCTCTACACTTTTGGTGATTTCACTCCAATACTTGCTCATTATTAATCACACCTTCTAATAATTATTTACATACCTCTATAGCTTCTTTTAAATTTATATTTCCCGAATATATTGCTTTACCTGTGATAGCTCCATAAATACCCATTTCATTTATAGCCTTTAAATCGCTAATATCTTTAATTCCACCTGAAGCTATTATATTACAGCTTACACTATTTTGAATTTTACATAGCTGTTCTAAATTAGGACCTTGAAGAGTACCATCCTTACTTATATCTGTAAATATAATAGTTTTAACCCCTATTTTCTCCATTTCCTTTGCAAAATCTATATAATTGACTTTGCTCACACTAAGCCATCCGTCTACAGCTACTAACTCATCCTTGGCATCTATTCCTACTGCAATTTTTTCGCCATGCTTTTTTACTGCTTCCTTAACCATTTCAGGATTATTTAAAGCTGCAGTTCCAAGTATAACTCTACTTATGCCTTTTTCTATAAGTGTATCTATAGTTTCTAAGTCTCTTATACCTCCACCTAATTCTACAGGTATATTAACTTCCTTAATAACATTTAAAACTACATCTATATTTTGAAGTGACCCCTTCACAGCACCATCTAAATCTACCATATGAAGATATTCCGCACCTGAATTTTTAAATCCCAAAGCTGTTTTCACAGCATCTTCACCAACAACCTCTGAGGATGACATCTTTCCCTGATAAAGTCTTACACATTTGCCATCTTTCAAATCTATAGCTGGAAATATTATCATAACCTTAGCCTCCTTAAGCTCTAGTAAGTTTTGCAAAATTCTTAAGCATTTGTATCCCTACATCTCCACTTTTTTCTGGATGAAACTGTACACCAAATAAATTATTATCACTAACTACTGCCGGCACATCCATTCCATAAAAAGTTGTTGCATTAAGATTTTCTTTATTTGTCATTTCTGCATAAAAAGAGTGAACAAAATACACATAACTGCCTTCATCTATACCTTCTAAGATTGCACATTTTTTTTCTATTTTAAGGCTGTTCCAACCCATATGAGGTATTTTAACATCTCCATAAAGTCTTTCTATTTTTCCTTGTATAAATCCTAATCCATCACACTGCTTTACTTCTTCACCTTCACTAAATAACAACTGCATACCTAAGCATATTCCAAGCACAGGCTTTCCCTTGGAAACTGCATATTTTAGAGCTTCATCTAGTCCCTTACTTTTCAAGTTCTCTATAGCATCTGGGAATGCTCCAACTCCTGGTAAAATTATTCCTTCGCTTTTCTCTATTTGTTCTTTATCTGAAGTTATTATTGCTTCTTCACCAATACTCTCTAAAGCTTTTTGTACACTTCTTAAATTTCCCATACCATAATCTATAATAGAAATCAAAATTATCCCTCCTTATAGGCTTCCTTTTGTTGACATAACACCTTTTATTCTCTCATCTTTAGTTACTGCTTCTCTAAGTGACCTTCCAAAGGCCTTGAATAGCGCCTCTATCATATGGTGAGCATTTTTACCATAAAGCACTTTTGCATGAAGAGTTATTCCTGCATTAAAAGCTACTGCTCTAAAAAATTCTTCAACTAGCTCTGTATCCATTTCTCCAACCATTGGAGAATTAAATTCAGCTTCAAATACCAAATAAGGACGACCACTTATATCCATAGAAACTAAAGCTAAAGTTTCATCCATAGGAAGGAACGATGTGCCATATCTTGTTATTCCCTTTTTATCTCCTAAAGCTTTTTCTATACATTTTCCTAGAGCTATACCCACATCCTCTACAGTGTGATGGGCATCTACATATAAATCTCCTTCAGCTTTTATATTCAAATCTATTATCCCATGCTTTGCAGCAAGAGTAAGCATATGATCAAAAAAGCCTATTCCCGTATCTATATTGTATATTCCTTCTCCATCTAAGTTGACTTCTATGGTAATATTAGTTTCATTCGTCTTTCTATCAAGCTGAGCTATCCTATCATTCCCCATATCTATACTCCTTCACTTCTATTTCATTCTTACACTTATGGAATTAGCGTGAGCTGTAAGCCCCTCAGTTTCTGCAAGCTTAACTATCTTTTTCCCTACTCCTAAAAGAGCCTCTTTAGAATAGTGTATAAAGCTTGATTTCTTTACAAAATCATCTAAAGAAAGTGGTGAGAAAAATCTAGCAGTTCCACTAGTTGGTAGCACATGATTAGGACCGGCTATATAATCTCCAAGAGGTTCTGGTGCATAATCACCTAAGAATATAGAACCTGCATTTTTAATGTCTCCTAGTAACAAAAATGGCTCCTTTACACAAAGTTCTAAATGTTCTGGTGCTATTTTATTAGACATATCTATTGCTTGATCTATGCTGTCCACTATTATTATTACCCCATAATTTTGAAGAGAATCTAATATTATATCCTTACGACTTAAATCTTTTACTTGTCTTTTCAATTCTTTCTTAACTTCTTCTGCTAATTTTAACGAAGTAGTGACTAATATTGATGAAGCTAATCTATCATGTTCCGCTTGAGACATTAAATCTGCTGCTATGTATTCTGCATTTCCTTCTTCATCCGCTATAATCAATATCTCACTTGGTCCTGCTATCATATCTATATCTACATATCCATAAACACTTTTTTTAGCCATAGCTACATATATATTTCCTGGTCCCACTATCTTGTCTACCTTATCTATAGTTTCTGTACCAAAGGCAAGGGCACCTACAGCTTGAGCACCACCTGCTTTATAAATTTTGTCTACTCCTGCTATATCAGCCGCTACAAGTATATTAGGATTTATACTTCCATCCTTTGAAGGTGGTGTAACCATTACTACATTAGTAACGTCTGCTACCTTAGCAGGTATTGCATTCATTAGCACTGAAGATGGATAGGATGCAGTGCCTCCTGGAACGTAGATTCCTACATTTTCTAGAGGACGAATATTTTGTCCTAGTATTACTCCTCTTTCTTTTGTTACCATCCATGAGTTTTTCTTCTGTTTTTCATGAAAGAATCTAATATTTTCAGCCGCTAATTTAATAGCTTCTATGAATTCCTCATCCACAACTTTATAAGCCTCTTGTATTTCTTCTTTACTTACACAAAGATTATTTTCATTTACATTTTCACTATCAAATTTATTAGTATAAGCTATTAAAGCTTTATTTCCTTGCTCTTTTATATTATTTAGTATTTCTTCAACCCTAATAATTACTTCCTGCTGAACACTTTCTTCTCTATCTCTAAGTGTATCTAAATATCTATTTCCTTCTTCTGTATTTCCATATACTATGCTTATAATTTCTTTTTCCATAATACACCCTCCAATATTACATCTTTAGGAACTAGAAGATAATTTTTAACCTACAGTTATTGTTTCTCTTCTATTAACTTCGCCTTGAACTTTTTTTATTATTTCTTCTATTTCATCCTTTTTCATTTTAATGCTAGCTACATTCACTATCATTCTTGCACTTATGCTGCATATATCTTCATAAATCATTAGTCCATTTTCTTTTAAGGTAGTACCTGTTTCTACTATATCTACTATAGCATCAACTAGACCTAATATTGGAGCTAATTCCACAGAACCTTCTATTTTTATAATTTCTACATCCTGTCCAGTTTTTCTAAAATAATCCCTTGCCACATTAGGGTATTTTGTAGCTATTTTCTTTTTATTGTAACCTTCATAGAAATTTGAGTCCTTAGGTCCTGCTACAGAAAATTTACAACATCCAAATCTTAAATCTATAACCTCATAGAATTTTTTATTCTGCTCCATTAGTGTATCTTTTCCTACAACACCAATATCAACAGCTCCGTGTTCTATATAAGTTAAAACATCTGCCGCTTTTACAAGAACAAATTCTATATTGCAGGCTTCATTACGGAATATAAGCTTCCTTCCCTTATTTAAAAGCTGACTGCAATCTATTCCCGCTGCCTCAAATATATCTATAGCGCCCTCTTCAATTCTTCCTTTTGTTAAAGCTATCCTAACAGTTTTTTTATTTTCCATACTGAAGCTCCCCATTCCATTTAATTATTGATATGAATAAACCTACTTTTTTTCTGAAAACAATATTAATTATCAATCTTAATAACTTTCTCTATTCCCTTTTTTTTCGCATATTCTATAGCTTCCTCTTCAGAATCCATAAGGCTAAGCTCTGCAACTATATTATTTTTTCTAAATTCTACTGCTTTGTTATATGCCTCTTTAAAAGCTTCCTCTTTATAGCAAATTAGCACTTTTTCTCTCTCTTCTACTGTCCTAGGTTCGCAATTTTGAAGAGCTGCCATTATACTATCCACATCAATAGCAAGTCCTGTGGCAGGCTGCTCCTCTCCAAACTGAGATACTAGATTATCATATCTTCCTCCACTTAGTATACTTCCCCCTACTCCGTGAGCATATCCTCTAAAAATTATTCCTGTATAATAATTTAAATTCTGAACCATACCCAAATCAATAGATAGATATTCTGAAAGTCCTATACTTTCTATTATGTTATACACTTTTCTTATGCTTTCTAATGCCTGAAGTGCTTTAGTATTATCCGTTAATTCTGCGGCTCTATCCAGTATTTTTATATCTCCAAACAATTTTGGAAGTTCCTTTAGAATATATAAATTTTTTTCATCTATTTTATCTTCCTTATCCTGTAAGAGTTCTGAAAGAGCAGTAAAGTTTTTATCTTCTATATATCTTCTAAGTTTCTCTTTCTCTTCATCGATTAAATTAATTTCTTCTATAATAGCTTTGAAAAATTCAGCCTGACCCAGTTCAACTTTAAAATCTTTAAGACCACAATCCAGTAAAGCTGATATACCAGTTATTATTACTTCCGCATCTGCTTTAATGCCCTTAACTCCGATTATTTCAATGCCTGATTGAGTGAATTCACTATTTTTACCATTCAAACTTTCATTTAATCTATATACATTTGATGTATAACATAACTTTAAAGGGTGAGCTACATCTCTTAATTTAGTAGCAGCTATTCTAGCTATAGGTGTTGTCATATCCGCCCTTAAAACTAATATTCTTCCTTGATTATCAAAAAGTTTATACATTTTTTCCTGAGGCAACGTAGCATTTTCTCCATTAAACACATCGTAAAATTCTAATGTTGGTGATATTACTTCTAAAAAACCGCTATCTATATAAACTTTTCTTAATATGTTTTCTAATTCTATTTTTTCACTGCACTCTTGGAATAAAATGTCTCTTGTGCCTTCTGGTATATATCTTTTCCAATTTATCATTTATTTCACTTCCCCATCTTTTTACTTTATCAATTTACCGCAATAAAGTTTTAATTCGTTATAGTGATATAATAACAGTTTATTCACAAAAATTCAATAGTTAAATTCTTTTTTATACTATAAATTTAAAAAACAATTTACAAGTAATCAAATATTTGTATTTTACATAGAATATAGGGAAGTGCTTTTAATAGGCTTTCATATCTATTATTACTAATATTAAGGAGGAACATACCTTGTTCAACGATACGAATATTAATGACTGCGATTATTGCATGAGCATGTATCGCCAGGATAAAACTTTGTTAGACCTTATTTCCGAAGCTATGAAAGATGAAAAACATGATACAGTAAAATATAAAAAAATGATGGAAATGACCGACAAGGATAAGGTCCGTAAACAAATTGAATTTGCTTACAAGGATGAAATGAAACATTACAAAATGTTTCAAAATATCGTTTATATGCTCACAGGTAAAAAATATGACGTTCCTACCCCAAAGGTTGAGGAGTATAATTCTCTACTACCTGCTGTTGAAAGCAGCATAAACGGTGAACTAGAAGCTGTTGAATTATACAGAAAAATTTTTTCCATGCTTCCTACAATACAGATGAGAGATATGGTTTATGAAATCATTACCGATGAACAAGAACACGCAACTAGATTTGTATATGCATACAGTATGTTGAAATAACGTACTTTCATAACTTGTAGAAAAATCTACGGTAGGTAACTACAAACAAGTTTGATTATATTTAAAATCAGGATAACCCTAGCTAGCTACCACTTTTTTAGTGATAACTTACTAGGGTCCTTTTGACTAGATATTTATTTCTATATTAAGAATAACTTATAAGTTTTCACTTTCATGATTAAGATATCTTTTCTCCATCCCTAGAGAAATCAACATCCATTAAATCAATAACTTTTGTATTATGTTTCTTTTTATAACCCCACCATAATCCTAAGAACAATGGTAATCCAATATATGATGAAATTACTCCATTCCAGTCTATCTTATCAGCTCCAAAGTAGCTAAGACCTTGCCCTAACGTAACAACTATACATAATACCATTGCTATTATTGGTCCTAATGGAAATAACTTTGCAACATATTTTAAATTTTTCAAGTCACGTCCTTGAGCAACATAAGCTTTTCGGAAACGATAGTGACATAGTGCTATACCTAACCATGCAACAAAGCCCGCAAGTCCTGAAGCTGCTATAAGCCATACATAAACAGTGGTCTCTGCATAAAGTCCTGTTAAGAAACAAAGGGATGCTACCACAGTAGTAAGTATTAATGCATTTGTAGGAACCCCTCTTGAATTAAGTTTTCCAAGCCATACTGGCGCTTTACCATCCTTAGCCATTGCATATAACATTCTACTTGAAGCATACATTCCTGAGTTTCCTGCTGATAATACTGAAGTTAAGATAACTGCATTCATTAGTGATGCAGCTGCTGCTATACCAGCTTTCTCGAATACCATCGTAAATGGGCTTGTATCAACTCCAGCATCCATATAAGGTACTAATGCTCCTACAACAAATATTGTTCCTAAGTAGAATATTAATATTCTCCAAAATATTGTATTAATCGCCTTTGGTATATTCTTCTCTGGATCTTCACTTTCTCCAGCAGCTATACCAACAAGCTCTGTTCCTTGGAATGAGAAACCAGCAATTAAAAACACCATAAAAATTGATTTAGCTCCACCAACAAAGGGTGCTTCACCAATTGTAAAGTTTTTCAATCCTACTGCATTTCCGCCTATTATTCCAACTATTGTTGCAATACCTACTAATAAAAATATAATAACGGTAATAACTTTAATACTTGCAAACCAGTATTCTGATTCACCATAAGCTCTTGCTGATAAAAAATTAAGTGCAACTATTAGTGAAAGAAATAAAACGCTCCATACAAGGGCAGGTACATTAGGGAACCAATATTTCATAAGCAATGCACCTGCAACCATTTCAGCTGCAACAGTAATTGCCCAGTTATACCAGTAGTTCCAACCCATTGCAAATCCAAACGCTGGATCAACAAATTTTGATGCATAAATTCCAAAAGAACCTGAATCAGGCATAAATGTTGCCATTTCCCCTAAACTAGTCATTAAAAAATAAACCATAATACCTATACAACCATATGCTACTAAAGCTCCTCCTGGACCAGCCTGGTTAATTGTAGCTCCAAGCGCTAGAAATATACCTGTTCCAATAGCTCCACCCATTGCAATCATGTTAAGATGTCTTGCTGTTAAGCTTCTTTTAAGCTCATGAGTAGTTTCATTTTTCTCATCTACCATATTATTCATTTTTCTACCTCCTTATCGGTTTTTATTTTTCCGATAAGTGACATAACTAAGATAAAAATCAAAAATGCCCTGAGCATACACTCAGAGCATTGAAATAGTATTTATACACATAAATACATATTATTTCCACAATGAATGATAGCTCTCCACAAACCAGTACGGTGTGACAGTCCTGCACATATTCTATACAAAACCAGCAATACAGCATTAAAGCATTTACTGTATGCTTCGGCAAAATCTCCTTTTAAACTGCTTCATAGTGCTTATCTCCACAGTCTTACTTTTAAATTCCGCTCCTCTATCTCAGTTATTCACTTACAATTAAATATTATACATCAAAATTTATATTCAGTAAAGATTTTTTATTCAATTTTTTTACTAAAGTACTTGACAAGAAGTAACAAATAATGTATTTTGAAAAAAATGAACAAAAATATATAGATAGTACTACTTTTAATAAATAATGTATTTATATTTTTGATAAAAGATGTTATTATTATAGCTGGTTTATTGTATAAGACTTATGTATAAACTATACTTTATACATAAAATGTAGTTTATTTGGTGTTTAAACCAATATAATCCAGTATATGAACCATAGTATAAGTTTAAAATATTATTATCTCACTGAAGGGGGTACTATAAATGAAATCATTTCAAGTTCTTATTAATGAAACTTTGGAAGCTGAAGATTTAGAGGAACTAGAAGCAGCAGCGGACTTATTTCAATTTGGTATTGAAAAAGGCTATTATAATAAAAGACAAGTAGATGAATTTAACAATGCATATTGGAAAGTAAAAAATGTTTGTTTGGCTTATGAAGTTGCTGAACAAATAAAAGGAAATAAACTAGATATTATTAGTATTGTTTCTAATGCTCCATCTGAAATAAAGAACAATAAATCCGAACTTATTAATTACGTAAATGGACGTATAAGAGCACTAAGAGGCAAAATTAAGGGTATCAAATAGTTTATGTTTACATAACCTCAGTATAGGATTATAACAAAGAAACTTTAATAAAAAGAGTCTCTATCTATAGATTTTAGTAAAAAATACAGATAGAGGTTCTCTTTTTTATGTTAAAATATAGATTATATACTAATAGTAGATACACATTATATCCTGTGACAACACAGCGAACAAAAGGAGTTGTTCAATATTGGAAAAACTTTATTATGAAAATCCATATCAAAAAGACTTTACTGCTGAAATCATAAATGTGCTTGAGAAAGATACCAAGTATCATGTTGAACTTGATAAAACTTATTTTTATCCAGAGACTAAAAACCATCCATGTGATGTTGGTTATATAAACGGTTCAACCGTAACTCATGTATACGAAGAGAATGAAAAAGTATATCACGTTATTGAAGTAAAGCCTTCCAAAATTCATAAAGTTAAATGCAGTATAGATTGGAAACGAAAATATGATTATATGCAGCAGCACCTAGGTCAGCATATAATTTCTTCTTGTTTGTTACAATTATTTAATGCAAATACAGTTGCTTTTCATATTGGAGATGATTCTTCATATATTGATATCGATAAAATTATTGGAAATGCTGAAATTAAAAGTTCTGAAGAAATGGCTAATAAAATAATTTTTGATAACATTGAAATAGAAATACTATATCCAACTAAATCTGAGTTAAAAAAGTTATCACTAAAAAAAATCTCTCTAAAGTCCGGCGAAAAAATTAGGATAGTCAAAATTGGAGATATACATATAACCCCTTGTGACGGACTACACCCTAACTCAACAATTGAGGTGCAAGCAATTAAAGTAAGTAAGCTACTCAAAGTTGGAACTGGCACACGAATTGAGTTTATATGCGGTTCAAGAGCAATTTCTGATTACCTTACAAAACATGAATGGATAGAAAAAATGTCCAATGTTTTATCCTGTAATACTAGCAATGTTTTAAACGAGGTAGCAAAACTTTCAGGTGAACTTAGCAAAGCTCTTTCTGAAAAATCTTCACTAAAAGCAGAAGTTGCCCAATATGAAGTTCAAAATATGCTGAATTCCTGTGAAAATATAGAAAATATAAGAATTCTTAAGTCTATATATGATAATGTTGATTTAAAATATATTAACCTGTTAGCATCAAAATTAGTTTCCTTCCCAAAGGTTGTAGTTTTATTTGGAGCAAAAACTACAGACAAAGCACAGCTTATATTTATGCGTTCAAAGGATATAAATACCCTTAACATGAATTTCCTTCTTAAGGACGCAATAACTTTGATTGATGGAAAAGGTGGCGGAAGTGAATTTTCTGCACAAGGCGGTGGGAAAAATAACAATAACTTAGATTCATCAATAGAATATGCTTATAATAAAATTAAAGAATCTATAATAAAAAAATAATTTTTTCTAACTGGAGGATACTTATAATGAATAAAACAAAAATATATCCTATATCACAAGCTATTTTGGCTTCAGTTTTATTCGGGGCAAGTGCTCCCCTATCAAAGATTCTTTTAGGACAAATTGAGCCAATACCACTTGCCTCTTTATTATATATTGGAAGCGGCATAGGATTAACCTTACTACAAATATTTTTAGCCATTAGTAAAAACCAAAATATCAAAGAAGCAGCCCTAAAAAAATCTGATATTTCTTGGCTTATTGGTGCCATAATTGCAGGGGGCGTAATAGCTCCAATTATTTTAATGATAAGTTTAAAAACTACTCCGGCTTCTACCGCTTCACTATTACTAAACTTTGAAAGTGTTGCAACAACTTTAATTGCAATATTATTTTTTAAAGAAAATATAGGGAAGCAGCTATGGAAGGCCCTAATTTGTATTACTTTAGCAAGTATAATTTTATCATGGGATTTTAGCAATCAATGGGGATTTTCACTTGGATCCTTAGGTATTATATTTGCTTGTATATGCTGGGGTATTGATAATAATTTTACAAGAAACATTTCAGCTAAAAACCCTTTTACAATTGTTACAATAAAGGGACTTGTTGCCGGTTTTTTTTCATTATTTTTAGCCTTTACACTTAATAATCATTTTCCTAATATTAAAGTTATATTAATTACATTAATACTCGGTTTCATATGCTATGGCTTGAGTACAGTTTTGTTTGTATTTGCAATTAGAGAACTGGGAAGCGCAAGAACAAGTGCATTATTCGGCACAGCACCTTTTGTCGGCGCTATCCTATCATTTATAATTTGTGGAGATATTCCAAATATAATGTTTTTTGTTTCCCTCCCGATAATGATTATAGGTACTATACTATTATTAAAAGAGGAGCATGGTCATATTCATAGGCACGAGTCTATTCAACATGAACATAATCATAGCCATACAGATCCTCATCATAATCATATTCATACAAAGGAACAACAACTTCCTGATGATGGCTATCATACTCATATTCATATACATGAAACAATTGAACATTCTCATGAACATGCTCCAGATATTCATCACAGACATGCACATTAACCTCAAACTTAAGTCCAAATAACTTTATAAATATTTATTATAAATATTGTACTAGTAATGGAAGTGATTGTATAATTATAATAAAATATAGTGGACAAATTATATACTAGAAAAAATAGAATGGAACCATAGGAAAGAGAGAAATTATGATAGATAAAATGTTTAACAAAAGAAAGTCTTTAATCCTTGTAGCAGATGATTCCAGATTTATGCGATTTACATTAAGAGAGTTTTTAGAAAATGATGGATATGAAGTTGTTGAAGCTGAGAATGGTATGCAGGCTCTTTCCCTCTTTAAAGAACTAAAACCTGACATAATTCTAATGGATTTTATGATGCCTGAAATAGATGGTGTTTCTGCCTGTGGTCAATTACAGAATTTACCACAGGGGAAGAATACTCCCGTAATTATGATTACCTCTCTAGAAGATGAGAATTCTGTAAATCTAGCTTTTGAGGCTGGCGCTACTGATTATATTAGTAAACCCATTAATTGGGCTGTTTTACGCAAACGCCTAAGTCGTTTATTACGTGCAAGATATACAGAAATAACACTTGACCAAAATGAAGCCTTTGCCCGCTCTATAATTAACCATGCAGTAGAAGGAATTATTACTATTGATACCAATGGAATAATTGGATATATCAATCCTTCAGCTGAGAAAATTTTCGGCTATGCATCTACTGAAGTAATCGGAAATAACATTAGTATGCTTATTCCAGAACTTTGCTACGACGATTGCACTAACCTTGATATAAATAGTAACTTTACAGAAAAGAACTTAGAAATCCTTGGCCGCCAAAAAAACACTTTAAACTTACCAATTGAAGTTACAATAAGTAAATTTTATGTAGGTGAGAAATTCTTCTTTACTATAATACTGCGTGACATTACAGAAAGAAGACGTTATGAGGAAATGATTAAATATCAGGCTTTTTACGATTCTTTGACAGATTTACCTAACAGACTTTTATTAAAAGATCGTATAACTCTTGAAATTTCCCACTCTAAATATACTAAACAGAGTCTTGCAATTATGTATCTTGACCTAGATAGATTTAAACTTATTAATGATACCCTCGGTCACGATATTGGCGATAAATTACTAAAAGAGGTTGCTGGAAGATTAAAAAGTTGCGTAAATGAAACAGATACCGTGGCTAGAATAGGCGGCGACGAATTCGTAATTTTATTACCTGAGATAACTCTTGAGGATAACATAGGCAAAATAGGCACTAAAATTCTTGAAGCCATAAGGGAGCCCATATTAATTGATTCTCACGAACTTTATATTTCTGTTAGTATAGGAGTTACCATTTATCCAAATGATGGGGAAGACGTTGAAACCTTACTTACAAATGCCGATGTAGCTATGTATCGTGCTAAAGAAAAGGGGAAAAATAATTTTCAGCTCTACACACCATCATTAAATGAAAAAGCCCTTGAACGATTAGCAATGGAAAATAGCTTACGCCGCGCCTTAGAATATAAAGAATTTGTAGTCTATTATCAGCCAAAAGTAAGTACTCAATCTGAGCAAATAATTGGAATGGAAGCCTTAATACGCTGGCAGCATCCTAACTGGGGACTAGTTCCTCCACTAAAATTTATTCCTTTAGCTGAAGAAACTGGACTGATTGTTCCTATTGGCGAATGGGTACTCCATACTGCATGTGCTCAAAACAAAGCTTTACAAAATGCTGGATTACCACCTTTGACCGTAGCAGTTAATCTTTCAGCACTTCAATTCCAACTTCAGGATTTGACAAAAATGGTGTCCAAAGTATTAGAAGAAACTGGACTAAATCCTCATTACTTAGAATTAGAAATCACTGAAAGTATAGCTATGCAAAATGTAGAACATACCATTAGGATGATTAACGAATTGAAAGCAATGGGAATCAAGTTTGCAATAGATGATTTCGGTACTGGTTACTCCTCTTTGAGTCAATTAAATAGTTTTTCTGTGAACAAATTAAAAATTGATAAATCTTTTGTAAGTAAGATTGATGGGGTGAAAGATCACTCAATAATTGCTTCAACGGTTTTAGCTTTAGGAAAAAGTATGTCGCTGGGAATAGTTGCTGAAGGTGTTGAAAATCAAGAACAGGTTAACTTCTTTAAGTTAAATAAATGCGATGAAATGCAGGGTTACTTTTTCGGTAGACCCATGACTAAAGAAGCCTTTGAAACCTTTTATTCTAAGAAACTTCATGAAGATTAATTCATGATTAAAAAGTAAAATATCCCAGTCACATTATATAGTGACTGGGATATTTTACTTTTTAATCATTACTTTGTTGTACCAATTTTTAATAATTGGAGTACTCTCTGCACTAGGATAGTAACGTTTATCTGCACTATTTTCACCTATTGCAAATATTGAAAACCCTAAAAACCATGATTCATTTTCAAATGTTCTTCTGTAAGCTTCAAAGCAATTTGCCTGCTCAACATTATTTACAATGTCATTTTGGTATGGATCCCACGGATGAACTGAAGCTTTATTAGTTTTGGGAAATCCAAGTTCTCCAAAGAAAATAGGTTTATTCCATTTGTCATGGAAATTTTTAATTTCTTGCTTTATATTTTGCTTTCTATTGTATAGCTGTGTACTTTCTATGGAACTTGTTATATTGTCTACAGTATTTGTATCCTTATCTGTAAGTTCAAAGTAAGCTGCAATAGAGATAAAATCTAATTTTGAAAACATCCTATTGTTTAGTTTTTTTTCATATAACTTAATGGTTTCTGGTTTCCATTCAGCTGTATACCACCAACCTGTTCTGTAGGTTACTAATCCTTTGTAATATAATCTAACATAATCTATAGTGTCACACCAATATCCTTCTGCATATTCCATATTTACAAAGCTTGACCCTATGTTTACTGCATCTACATGATAAGGAACTGCAATATCATCAATTATTACTTTTAATACATTGTTTTTCCAGTTCCAAAAGAAAGTATTTATGTTATCTGGCTTCCAAGCTGTTTCATATTTACTACCATTATCTATCCATGGATAAGGTTCTAATATTATATTTATCTTTTTACCCTTCAACTTTTTGATTAGGCTCTTTGCCCTATCTTCACTACCCTTATCTACCGTCATACTACTTGAAGATAAGTTATCTATATTTATTACTATAGGTATATTTAAAGTATTCAATTGAAATTTATCTACATCACTTAAAACCTGCTCAATGTTATAATCTGTAGATAGGTTTCCTGATTTAATCTTTGTTTCGAATTCTTCATTTAACGTCTTACCTTGAAATTTATTTATTTTTTTGTTTATAATTCCCCTAGCCTCTGGATTAGTTTTAATAATATAAGATGTAACTATAATAATTATTACAATGAAAAATGCCGCTACCTTTTTCTTGTTCATTTTTTACCCCCACCTATAAATCTAAAACTCATTCTTAATATTCACCTGAATATTATACCACGAATTTACATATAATAAGTTTAATATTCAAGTATAGCAAAGATTTAGTATGAGAATCTTAATAAAAATTTTGTTTCTATTGAAATTATAATAAGGTTAATTTTAAATCAAATTAACCTTATTATTGTCACTATACTTTTTTATTAACTTAAATATTCATTAATAGCCGTAGCAGCTTTCTTTCCAGCTCCCATAGCTAGTATAACTGTAGCAGCTCCTGTTACTGCATCTCCTCCAGCATATACCTTTTCTCTTGAAGTAAGACCTGTTTCTTCTTGTGCTACTACGCATTTACGATTATTTATTTCTAGTCCTTTAGTAGTTGAAGCTATTAATGGGTTTGGTGAGGTTCCAAGTGACATTATTACTGTATCTACATCCATTACAAATTCTGAACCTTCTACTACAACAGGTTTTCTTCTGCCCGATGCATCTGGTTCTCCTAACTCCATTCTTACACATTTTATTCCTTTAACCCATCCATTTTCGTCTCCGATAATTTCTGTTGGGTTTGTAAGTATATCAAGAATTACACCTTCTTCTTTTGCATGATGTACTTCTTCCAATCTTGCAGGAAGTTCTGATTCTGATCTTCTATAAACTATGTGAACTTCTGCTCCAAGTCTCAATGCTGTTCTAGCAGCATCCATAGCAACATTTCCCCCACCTACTATAGCAACTTTTTTTCCTGCTTTAATTGGAGTATCAAATTCTTCTCTAAAAGCTTTCATTAAATTATTTCTTGTAAGGAATTCATTTGCTGAGAATACTCCATTTAAGTTTTCTCCTGGTATACCCATAAACTTAGGAAGTCCAGCACCTGAACCTATAAATACAGCATCAAAGCCTTCTTCTTCCATAAGCTCGTCTATCTTAACAGTTCTTCCTATTATTACGTTAGTTTCTATCTTAACTCCAAGCTTCTTAACATTTTCAACTTCATGCTTAACTACTGTATCCTTTGGAAGTCTAAATTCTGGTATTCCATAAACTAAAACTCCACCGGCTTCATGTAGTGCTTCAAATATAGTAACATCGTATCCCTCTTTAGCTAAGTCTCCTGCACAAGTAAGTCCAGCAGGACCACTTCCTATAACTGCTACTTTCTTACCATTACTTGGCTTTGTTTCTGATAAGTCTACATCATTCTCTCTTGACCAATCAGCTACAAATCTTTCAAGCTTACCTATAGCTACTGCGTCTCCTTTTATTCCAAGTACACATTTTCCCTCACATTGACTTTCCTGTGGACATACTCTTCCACAAACCGCTGGCAATGCGCTGGATTTTGCTATAATCTTTGCTGCTTCTTCGAAGTTTCCTTCTTTAACTTTATCTATAAAATCTGGTATGTTTATAGATACAGGACAATCACCTACACATTTAGGATTTTTGCAATTCAAACATCTTGAAGCTTCCTGCATAGCCTCTTCTTCTGTATATCCTAAGCAAACTTCATCGAAATTAGCTGCTCTTACTTCTGGCTCCTGTTCTTTTATTGCTATTCTTTTCATTCTATTCACTACCATTGTTTCCATTAGTTTTTTCCTCCCATACAACTACATTTGTGACCTTCTGCTTTTTCTTTAGCAACAATTTTTCTACCTTCCTCACTCTTATAAAGAGTTTGTCTTCTCATTGCCTCATCGAAATTTACTAAGTGACCATCAAATTCTGGACCATCAACACAGGCGAATTTAGTTTCATCTCCTACAGTAACTCTACATGCTCCACACATTCCTGTTCCATCTACCATCAATGTATTTAGACTTACTATAGTTTTTAGGTTATATTCTTTTGTAAGCTTAGCTACAAATTTCATCATAATCATAGGGCCTATAGCTATTGCAACATCATACTTATTTCCAGTATCAATAAGTTCTTTTAATTGATTTGTTACTAATCCTTTGAACCCAGCTGATCCATCATCTGTACAAGGATATATATTAGCTCCCAATTCTTTCATCTCATCAATAAGAAGTAAAAAATCCTTTGTCTTTCCGCCAACAATAACATCTACATTTACGCCATTTTCTCTTAACCATTTAACTTGAGGGTATACTGGAGCTGCACCAACACCCCCTGCAACAAACACTATTCTCTGTTTCTTTAATTCTTCTAAGTCTTCATGGATGAATTCTGAAGGTTGTCCAAGAGGTCCTACAAAATCTGAAATATAATCTCCCTCTTTGTAAGTAGCCAACTTATTAGTTGAATTTCCTATAGTTGCGAATACTATAGTTACAGTTCCTTTTTCTATATCATAATCACAAATAGTAAGAGGAACTCTTTCACCCTTCTCATCCATCCTTACTATAATGAACTGCCCTGGTTTTGCTGACTTAGCAACTCTTGGAGCCTCTATATCCATTAAAAAAATATTTGGAGCTATCTCTTTTCTTTCAACAATCTTATACATATGAATCCTCCTATGTTTTTACATTAATTCAAGTTTCACTTCATAATTAGCCTTTATAATAATATCAAATTTAAATATATAGTAAAAATCTATGTGTTTTTTAAACAAAATCTCAAAAATGCTATACATTATAATTTCATTTTCGAGATTTTGTGCTATTTTTATTATGTTTTATCTGCATATTCTAAATAACTATTAAAATATATAAATCTGTTGATTTTATTCTTAGAAATTAACTTTTTCTCCAGTAAATGTACATTCAAATACTTTTTTCATTTCTTCTACAGATATTGATCTTGGATTTGATCCAGTACACGCGTCTTTTACTGCATTTTCTGATATAAAATGAACATTTGCCTTGAAATCTTCTTCAGTTACACCGTACTCTTTTAGTGTTAAAGGTATTTCCATCTTCTTATTCATATCTTGAATCATAGCTGTTAATGAATCTATTAATTCATCATCATTACTTCCAGCTAAGCCTAAATTTCTAGCTATAGTAGCATATCTTTCTCCACAAGCCTTCTTATTAAAGTCAATTACATATGGAAGGAATATTGCATTAGCACATCCGTGCGGAATATGGAATACTGCCCCAGTCTTATGTGCCATACTATGAGTAATTCCTAATAATGCATTTGAGAATGCCATTCCAGCTAAACATTGAGCTATATGCATTTCATTTCTAGCTTCTTTATCGCCTTCATAAGACTTTGCTAATTGTTCCTTTGTCATAACGATTGCTTGCATTGCAAGTGGATCTGAGAAGTATGATCTTGCGCTTGCTACATAAGCTTCTATTGCATGAGTTAAAGCATCCATTCCAGTGTGAGCTGTTAATTTTGCTGGCATTGTTTGAGCAAGTTCTGTATCTATTATAGCTATATCTGGTGTTAGGTTAAAGTCAGCTAAAGGGTATTTTATCTTAGCTTTGTAGTCAGTTATTACTGAGAAAGCTGTAACTTCTGTAGCAGTTCCACTTGTAGATGGTATTGCTACAAATTTAGCTTTTTGTCTTAATTCTGGTAATCCAAAAGGAACTACTGCTTCCTCAAAAGTGAACTCTGGGTATTCGTAGAATATCCACATTGCCTTAGCAGCATCAATTGGTGAACCTCCACCTATTGAAACTATCCAATCTGGCTGGAATTCTCTCATTACTTTTGCGCCTTCCATAACGGTTTCAACAGATGGATCTGGTTCAACACCTTCTATTAGTTTAACTTCCATACCAGCTTCTTTTAAGTAAGTTTCTACTTTATCAAGAAAGCCGAACTTTTTCATGGAGCCTCCACCAACAACAACTATTGCTTTTTTACCTTTTAATCCTTTTAATACCTCTAAAGTATTTTCTCCAAAATAAATATCTCTTGGTAATGTAAATCTTGACATTTTTCATTCCTCCTGCAATATTTTAATTTGACGATTATTTTATGTAAATTTCGACTATTTTATTATTCATTATTCTATATAGCAATATCCATGCCAAAGTTAAAACCTTTTATTTTCAATGTTATATAAAAATAAAATCTCAAAATGAGATGTTTTATCGTCTCATTTTGAGATTTTTAGTTATCTTTTTCACAACTTGAGATACATATATTTCCACAGAAAACTTTTTCACTATATACTATACACTGATACCGTATTTTTTTATTTTTCTATATATAGTAGCTCTACTTATATTAAGCATCTGAGCAGCCTTAATCAAATCACCCTTATTTTGTTTAACAGCATTTATTATACTTTCCTTTTCAAGTTCCTCTATAGTTAAAACCTTTCTATCAGCCTCTATCTCTATTGTTTTTTTGTTAACTAAGTAATCCAGTAAATATTCTTCCCCGATGTTATCCTCTTCACAAAGATAATAAGAACGTTCTACTGCATTTCTCAATTCCCTTACATTCCCAGGCCAATTATAATTCTTAATAATATTAACATAATTCTTATTTAAAGCCTTGAACTTATTAAGATTTTTAATATTTAGTCTATTTATGAAATAATTAGCTAAAATTTCTATATCTTCAACTCTTTCCTTTAGAGGTATAGTTTTTATACTCATCACGTTTAATCTATAGTATAAATCTTCTCTAAAATTCTTATTCCTTATTTCATCCAACAGATTTCTGTTAGTAGCTGCTACTATTCTAACATTTAATGTTTTTTCATAAGTTCCTCCTAGCCTAGTTATTTTATTGTTATCTAAAACTCTTAAAAGTTTTGACTGCATATCTAATGGAAGTTCACCAATTTCATCTAAGAATATAGTTCCTCCATTAGCTAATTCAAATTTGCCTGGGTGACCCTCTTTGGTCGCCCCAGTAAATGCACCTTTTTCATATCCAAAAAGCTCACTTTCCATAAGTTCTTTAGGAAGAGAAGCACAATTTACTGCCACAAAAGGCCCACTGCCTCTATTGCTATAATTATGTATAGACTGAGCAAATAATTCTTTACCAGTACCACTAGGTCCTTCTATCAAAATATTACAACTAGTAAGCGATGCTTTTTTAGCAAATTCAATAGACTTCCGCATTTTATCATTTTCAGTTACAATATTCTCAAACTTATAAGAAGCCGAAAAGCCTGCAATAGTGTTAGCTACTTTATGCATATATCCTTCATCTTTAAAGGTTATTACATTTCCCTGTATTCTACCATTTATAATAAGCGGAAAGGCATTTATACTACATTTAACTCTTTTATTTCTCACGTAGAAACTACAATCTAAGTTGTGATAAGTCTTTTCTACCTTCAGCGTCTTATTTATAAATTCTATGTCTCTAAGCAAAGACTTAATATTTGCATTTAATATTTCCTCCTCTCCAATACCAAGTATTTTAGAAGCCATCTTATTTGTTCTTTTAATATTTAATTCATCATCAAGTAGAAGCATTCCCTCTGACATAGAATCAAAAATCACATTTAAAAGTCTATTAGATTCTATTAAAGAGAATTGTTTTTCTATAGAATAAGCCCCTGAAACCACTATTCCTGTAGTATGAGAATGGGCCTTTGAATAATATCCAGTCATATTTATGCAGCCTATAATTTGCCCTTTTGAGTTGTGTATAGTAGCTGTAGAACAAGTAAGACCATGATTTTTCAAATAATAATGCTCAGGACCTATCATCTGTATAGGTCTATCTAAATAAATGGCAGTTCCTATTGCATTTGTCCCAATAGATTCTTCAGACCAAAAAGTTCCTATTTGAAAATTTAAATCCTCTAGTTTCATCGTCTCATTATCGCCTATTCTATCAATAATACATCCTTCCCTATCAGTAAGTATTATTATAAATCCAGAACCGATTACTATGTTATATAAATTTTCCATTATAGGGCGAGCTATATTTATAAGCTCTTCATTTTCTTTAAGCTTTTTACTTAATTCTGTTTTTGAGGCTCTTTTTATATCTGATTTGTAAAAGTGTATATTATACTCTTTACTTCTTAACCAGGATTCTTTTATTATTGATTCTAACCCTTCATGTAACTCATTATTTTTTACAAAGTCTAACCAATATTTTTTTGTATTCTGTATATTTCTTATCACAAAATCACCTCTATATTTAATAGACTATTACTTATAACAACTAATAGTTATTTTATCGCATTTACTTATATATAATTCTACAGCAAATGACTTAATATAACAACAACACTTATTTTATAGCAAATAAATAACTTAATAAAAATAATAAGGTATATTATTAAGTTTGACTTAATAATATACCTTATTCCTTCTAACCTTCTATTCATATGTTATTTTTTTATTCTCATCACAGATAATCTTACTAACCTTTCCATCTAAATTAGTATATAAAACAACCTTATGTCTCCATAAGTCCACAATATGCTTGACAGTCTCAACTGCATACTGTATTTGAAGTTCTCTGCCATCAAAAATATGCTCTAAGGTTAATGTCTTATCAAGCATTGACATATCTGCTACCCTTATATTAGGGATAGATCCCATACCACAGCTATTGCTTAAAGTGTCTCTTATTTCCTTCCAACCTTCATCATCTGATATTTCATCAATAACATAATTCTTATCTTTCTTAACATATTGGAATAAATTCAATTTATCACAAAGCTCTTTAGTGAGGAATCTTCTTAAGAAGGACTCATCTCTTTCGAGAAGTCTCACTTCGAATATTTTTTCCTCTCCATACTTCTGAACTAAATCCTTATAAATTTCAAAACCTAAGAAGTATGGGTTGATGCTTCCCTGTAGTGGAACAATAACATCATTATGCCTCTTTATGAATTCCAAATGTAGTTTTTGTGGTAAATCCAATCTCTTCAAAATGTTATAATGCCAATAACTAGCCCAGCCTTCATTCATAATCTTAGTTTCTACTTGAGGAATAAAATATTTTGTCTCATCTCTAACTATTTCGATAACATTTTTCTGCCACTCTACAAGATCTCCATATTTAGCTATAAAACCCAATATATCTTCTACTGGTTCCTGAGGTACTTTTTCCATTTCTGGTGGCTTAGGTTTTACCCTAGGAATTATTGGACTGTCATAGTTATCAGTATTTCTATAGTCCTCCATTTTTCTTATTCTTATTTCTTCATCAGTTAAATCTTTTACTCCAATAGCTCTATTAGTTTGGAATTTTAAAGCATGGGCAGCATTTAACATTTTCTCTACTTCTTCATAACCTATACTAGGGTCGTTTATATATGATCTTATTATATCTGCATGATTTTTAAACATTTCTACAGTATACTTTGCATCTGTAGCGCCTTTAAATAATCTATTGTTTTTGAAAAAATCATTATGTCCATATACATGGGCTATAGTCAATATTTGAAGTAATAAGGTATTGTCCTTCATAAGGTACGCTATGCATGGATCAGAATTTATTACCATTTCATAAGGCAATCCTGTAAGGTTATAGTTATATAAAGTCCTGAGCTTTTCATAAGCCTTACCAAAACTCCAATGAGGATACATAGAAGGCATACCAACATATACTTCATATGCAAGCATATCATTGTAGTTTATAATTTCAAATTCCTGTGGATAGTAGTTAAGTCCTACTTCCTTAACTTTCTCCTCTATAATATCATTCCACTGCTCTAGATCGCTTACAGTATATTCCAAAGCTTCACCTCCCCGAGCTAACCCTGTTCATTTTTTATATCAACAGTGAGCATTTCTCTTAGTGCATCCCACATATCTTCTTTTTTCTTCATCGCAACAGATACAAAATTATCTCTTTTAATTTCATTAGCATATCTTTTCTTTATGGCACTAGTATATCCGTAGGCCATAATTTCTGCATATCCAAATAAGTTTGATACGTCACAGAGCTTATTTGCTGCTTTAACCGCTCTATCATTGTCTTCGCTCCAGTTGTCACCGTCACTTACATGGAAGGAATATATATTCCATATTGCTGGGTTGTATTTTTCATTTATTATTTCTATAGCCTTATCATAACCGCTAGATATATAAGTTCCACCAGACTCAACCTTATGAAAAAATTCCTGCTCCGTAACGACTTTAGCAGAAGTTGAATGTGCTATAAATACCACATCAACATTGGAATATTTCATCTTAACAAATTGGTATAGCATAAAGAAGAATGACCTAGCTAAATATTTCTTATTTTGATCCATTGATGCAGAGGTATCCATAATGCACATAACTACTGCATTATATTCTCTTTTTTTTGTAGGTTTTACTCTATAATATCTAAGGTCATCTTCTTTAAATGGAAATCTTCCTACTAAATCGCCATCTTTAAGTGTATATTGATTGAGCACATCTTCATTTGATTCAGTATTTTCAACGCCCTCTCTAAGAGCCCTTTTCATCCCCTGCTTTCTTTTAAGCTTTTCAAAAACTGTTCTTTTTTTAGCAAGTCTTGGAGGAATACCTTTTTTTTGATAACCGCACTTTTTCTTGGAACCCTCCCATATTATTTCTGAAAATCTTTTTTTGGTTAAATTAGGTAAATTTAAATCTTGAAATATATACTCCATAATATCATCGATGGTTATTTCAGTTTCGTATATGTCCTCTCCCTCTTCATTACCTGCACCCTTATTGCCTTTTCCTTTACCGTCTTTTTCCGTTCCTATGACATCTCCTCTTTTTTCACTTCCATCACCGCTGCCTACACCAGGAGAATTTTTTCCATATACAAATTGGTATTCTTTAAGACCTCTTATTGGAATTTTAATCTTCTTATTCTTTGTCTGACCCATTATACTTTCTTCGGATAGAATATCAACTAGATTTTTCTTTATGGAATCCTCAACTAATTCTCTATGTCTCCTTTTATCTTCCGCAGCCCTATCGTGTCCAATAGGGTTAAATTCTCTGAATACAGCCATATCATCAATCCTTCCATAGGTTATTAGCTGCATACTTAAGTATTACATTACAACAATGATCACAATATCCATTCTTCTTCATTTCTTCTACCATTGAAGTATATTTTTTATCCTGTTCCTTATCTCTAACCTTAGATTTAGTAACTATACGAGACATTTCTCTTACTGAGGAAGTTATCTTCTTTTCAATAGCTTCTTTTAAAGGTTCATATGATGTATAATCTATATTTCCACCTTTTCTGATTAAATAGAACATATAAGAAGTTACATCAGATCTAAAACCTTTAGCTGAACCTTCTGATATACCAATTTGTTCTTCAATAGAACGCATAAACTTTTCGTCTGGCTCAAGCTGTTCACCTGTTGATTTGTCTTTAATTTTTGATTTATTTACATAAGCTTCTGCATGATCTAAATAATTATTGAAAAGACTATCTGCTTGTTCTTTAAAGCTTTGTATAAATGCCTTTGTTATTTCTTTTTCAAGAATTTTATTGTATTCTTTTCTAACTGTCTCCTGTATAAATGCAAGATACTTTCTTCTTGTATCATCAGCAGTATCTAGATCTTTTATTGATTTTATTAGACTTTCCATTACACTTAATGGATTAATACAACTATATTCAGAATCCGAAAGAGCATTATCAATCGCTTTAATTATAAACCTTGTAGATATACCTTCCATCCCTTCTGCGAGTCCAGCTTCTTCTCTAAGCTCCGTAATATCTATTCTCTTAGTGGTACCTTTTTCAACTATTTCTTCTCCGTTATATATCTTCAGCTTAGTTAAGGTATCTACTTTGTTAGATGGCATTAATCTAGTTAGTACAGCAAACATAGCTGCTGCTTCAATGGTATGAGGTGCTATATGAGCTTTGAAATTACTCTTATTTAAGATTTTTTCATATATCTTTATTTCTTCACTTAATTCCATACAATAAGGAACTTCAACTTTGACAATTCTGTCTAGTACTGCTTCATTGGTATGATCTGATTTAAATTTATTCCATTCTGCTTCATTTGAGTGTGCAACAATAACACCATCAAAGTATATCATTGAACCTTTTCCTGGTGATGGTATAGATTTTTCCTGAGTAGCAGTTATAATTGTATGAAGATATTCTACATCATTCTTAAATACTTCTATAAACTCAACTAATCCTCTATTTCCAACATCAAAGGCTCCATTTAATGAGAATATACGAGGATCATCTTCTGGATATAAGTCCATTTTAGATATGTCCACCGAGCCCACAAGAACTGATGTATCTTGATTATTAGGATCAACAGGAGGAACTACTCCTATTCCTTTTCTTGACCTAATAGAAAAACCTGTTTTAACTACTGGAAATTTTTCATATTGTCCCTTAAATTCTTCTTTCAATTTATGTCTGCATACAGGACATAAGTCACCCTCTATTTTTACTCCTAGAGTTTCTTCAAATTGTTTTCTAAGATGTTTTGGAACCAAATGAAGTGGCTCTTCTCTCATAGGACAACCTTTCAATCCATATATTGGTTCAGCTGCTTCTAGCGCTCTTTTAAGCGATTCAACTATTGAAGATTTTCCTGAACCTACAGGTCCTACGAGATATAGTACTTGTCTTGATTCTTCACCAAGCATAGCTGCTGAATAAAAATAGTTAACTAATTTCATCAATGTTTTCTCAATTCCGAAGAAATCATTTCTGAAAAAATTATAGCTTTTTATTGTCTCATTACCATATATTTTTCTTATTCTTAAGTTTTCCTCAGGTTTCAAAATTTCCATACCTGATTTAATTAATATGTTGTACATTCTTTTATGAGCAAGTTGTGCTATCGCTGGATCTTCCTTTACTATTTGAAGGTAATCTAGAAAGGTTCCCTCAAAATTGTCCTTTTTTCTATTATCTCTATCCTTCTCTATTAATGCTTTAAAATCCATTCCTCAACCTCCATTTAAAAGTGATAACTATGAAAAGAATACATATCAGAATATATCTTAAAGGATATATCTTTGTAGTATTTATATTAAACTTTTACAGGTTTTAGAACAGATATAATTCTCCTAGGAGTTAAATTATAATAAGATATTTGCTGTACTTCTTGCTATTGATGTGACTCATTGAGTGGTATTAAGATAAATTTAATTTCAAAAAAACAAAGAACTAGATTAATTAAAATCACTAGTTCTTTGTAATATAATATGAGTAAAAAAGTTACATTTATATTATTACCCATAAAAATTATAGTATACATAGTTTTATAAATCAGAGTACTATAACTATAATTATTTATAATTTTGATATGATATATCCAGCTTTATTATTTTAGTTATCTTTGTAAAATTCATAAGTTTGAGTAATCTCATCTTTACACAACAAAAAAGCATCAACAATATCTGGGGCAAAATGTTTCCCTCTTCCATCTTCTATAATATCTATTGATAACTTTAAGTCTAGTGGTAATTTATAAGGCCTCATTGATGTGAGTGCGTCCAATACATCAACAATAGCAACAATTCTTGCTGCGATAGGAATATCATCACTTGCTGAACCATTAGGATATCCTGAACCATCATATTTTTCATGATGTGCTACAGCTATTTGTATTGCCATCTCAAAAAAATCTTTGCTTCTACCAATAAGAGTTCTACTGACTTCCTTTAACACGTTAGCTCCAATTAAAGTATGCTTTTTTATTACTTCAAATTCTTCATAAGATAGTTTTCCTTGTTTCAATAGAATACCATCAGGTATTCCTACTTTCCCAATATCATGAAGAGCACTTGTGTTATAAATGTCCACTATAAAACTATCGTCAATTATTTTTTTGTATTTCGGGTTCTGACTTAATCTAATAGCCAGTATTTGAGAGTATTTTTGAATTCTTTCGATATGCCTTCCAGTGTTACCGTCCTTTGATTCCACCAATGATACAAATCCACGAACACATGCCAAAGTTATATCATCAACAGACATTGATTTTGTATCATCTATATCCAATTTAATCCACCTCGATATTTCTTTATCTTCAGCAAAATAGTAAAATTATCTATACCTTAAATTTTCGAACCATATAATCTAACCTTTGGGCTAGTTCAGACATCTCTTCAACTGTTTTTGTAGTGTCCTCCATAAATTTTGTAATCTCAGTAACATTACTTAATATTTTTTGAGTACTAAAAGAAGTTTCTACAGATAAAGTGGACATCATTTCAATTGCCTTAGTAGTTTGCTCAACAGAAGCAGCTATCTGCTCAGTACTGGAAGCTAGATTTTGGGCCATATTACTTACAAATAAAGAATCCTTTTCATACTGATCTCCTGTTTCTACGAGCATATCATAATCTGGGGAAACTTTTTCATTTAAAAATTTGATTAAATCACCAGCATCATCTACTAATATGGAAAATGCTTCCTCAACTTTATAAATAATATCTTTAATATTAGATGCAGACTTTGCTGACTGTTCGGCAAGTTTACGGACCTCTGAAGCAACTACAGCAAACCCTCTCCCTTGCTCACCTGCACGTGCCGCTTCTATAGCTGCATTTAAAGACAATAGATTTGTCTCTGATGCTATTTCTGAAATTGCCTCTGACATTTTCTTAACTTCACCTACAACCTTTCCATCTTCTATAGCTTTTAAAATTTGTTTTTGTTTTTCTTTATACATATTTTTAGCCTGTACACTCGAATTCAATGAATTTTCTTTAACCTTTACAGCTCTTTCTTTAATCTGTTTTGATGACTTATTACTTTCTTCAGCATTATTAGCTAACTGTATTAATGTTGAATTTATTTCCTGTTCTGAAGCATTAATCTGTTCAGCTGAAGCACTATTTTCTTCAACAGCTTTAGCAATTTCAGTTGTATATTCATTAATTGCTTGCATCTTTGAATATATTTCCTCAATTTGAGAATTTAACTCCTCACTTTCTGAACTAATTTTACTTGAGTTTTCTTGTACTTCTTTTATAAGATTTTTAGTGTTTTCTGTAGCTTTATTTAGTGCGTTAGCTAGCTTTCCAAACTCATCTTTGCTTTTTATATCAATATAGCTGGTTAAATCTCCATCACCTAACTTGTCCGCAAAATTAACTACCTTTTTTAACCGTCTTTTTATAAACGTAGTTATTGTAAAAGAGAAGATTAACGAAATTAATAAGGAAAATACTATTAAAATTATTAATTTTTTATTTGCTGTTTGATATGAACTTTGATTTTCACTATTTGCAATTTCACCTTGTTTTATATTTAATTGAATAATCTTATCTATATCATTAATAACCTTTGTTCTAATTTCTATTAACTTATTTACATTCTTTATAGCTTCATCATAGTTATCAGCATTTATTAATGTAACTATTTGATTACGAATATTTCTATACTCATCAATATGAATTTTATACGATTTTAAAATCTCTGTTTCTGCTGAGGATATTCCAGTGTTTTCATATTGTTGTATTATTTTATAGTCCTTTTCTGTAAATTCAACAATTTCTTTTTCTAGAGTTAAACGGTTATTTTTGTCTCGAACATATAAAAGTTCAGTAGTATATTCTCCAGTTTTTAAGATATTCTGATGAATTGTATTAAGATACTGAAGAGACATCATGTTGTTACTGTAAATACTGTCAGCATTTGAGTTTATCTTTTTTAAATCAATTACACTTACAACACCAATAACTACTATAAAAATTGATATTAAAATAAAACTTATAGCCAATTTAATCGCTATTCTTGTGTTCTGTAATATTTCCACCATAAACCCTCCTAATTAAATTTCCTTATATTTATATGGTTATTTTAATTAAAGGTTTTGTATATTATAAGTTATTGCATTTCATCTCATCATTTTTCATTTTTGTTATATAATATGATACTAAATACTATTGGCGACTCTTTTATTTAAGAAACAAAAAAATTTAGCGCTGAAAATAAAATTAATTTCAGCGCTAAACCCTGTTTTTATATCAATTGATGAAAGCTTTAATATAAATCTTTCATCAATTTTGATTTTTGAGACAATGCCTTAAAATTCTAAATTTATGACAGCATAGAATATCTATTTATATCCATGTACTTGTCAGACACATAATTACGGTATTTTTACTTGAAATATTGTACCCCAGCTTCAAATATTTTCTGATCTTTATTTCCAGAAATATTCTTTAGTACATTATTACCTATTCTTTCTGAATGAGCCATCTTTCCAAGTACCCTTCCATCTGGACTTGTTATACCTTCAACAGCATAAACAGAACCATTAGGGTTAAATCTTATATCATAAGTAGGATTTCCTTCAAAATCTACATATTGAGTAGCTATTTGACCCTTACTTATAAGATTCTTTAACATCTCATTATTAGCAACAAATCTTCCCTCACCATGAGATACAGGTACACTGTGTATATCACCAACAGTAACATTGCTAAACCAAGGTGAAAGATTTGAAACAATTTTTGTATTTGACACAGCTGATACGTGCCGTGCTATTTTATTGTAAGTAAGAGTTGGACATTCTTCATCTATATCTCTTATTTCTCCAAAAGGAACTAAGCCTAATTTGATAAGTGCCTGGAAGCCATTACATATACCCAGCATTAATCCATCTCTGTTTTTCAAAAGTTCCATTACAGCTTCTTTTATCTTTGGATTTCTAAATATGGTAGCTATAAACTTACCAGAACCATCCGGCTCGTCTCCTGCACTAAATCCTCCAGGAAGCATTACTATTTGAGAATTACTTATTGCCCTTACCATATGATCTATAGATTTTTCTATATCTTTTCCCGTTAAATTCTTGAATATCATAGTTTCTACATCTGCTCCTGCTTTTACAAAAGCTCTTTCTGAATCATATTCACAGTTTGTTCCCGGGAAAACTGGTATAAATACTTTTGGTTTTGCTAACTTAATAGCTGGTGCTTTAGCAACCTTACCTTTAGTAAATTCTACAGCTTCTATTTTTTCATTTATAGCTTCAGCATTAGTAGGGAAGATATTTTCTAAAGTATTCTCCCAAGCTTTAAGCATATCATCAATATTTATTTCAACATTATTTATATCTATTGAAGTCTTGCTTTGAGTTGTTCCTAATACTTTGTATTCAACTCCACTTAATGATTTTTCTAAATCTATATCATTGCTTACTTCTATAATAATTGAACCGTATTGAGGTGCAAACAGCTCTTCTTTGCATAAGCCTTCAGCAAATTTCATTCCTATTTTGTTTCCAAAACTCATTTTACTTATAGCTTCGCAAATACCACCTCTTTTTACAGTACTAGCTGCTAAAATCTCACTATTATTAACCATAGACGTGATTGCTGCTAAATTCTTTCTGAACACTTTAAAGTTTGGAAGCTCATATTCATCCCTAGTCATAGGAATAATTACAATTTTATTACCTTCTTGTTTAAATTCTGGTGAAATAACTTTATCCACATTTACTACATTAACTGCAAAGGATACTAAAGTTGGAGGAACATCCATATCTTTAAAAGTTCCACTCATGCTATCCTTTCCACCGATAGCTGCAATCTCCAATTCCTTTTGTGCATGCAATGCCCCTAGTAAAGCAGAGAATGGTTTTCCCCATCTTATAGAATCTTTTCCTAATCTCTCAAAGTATTCTTGGAATGTTAATCTTACTTTGCTTGCATCACCACCGCAGGCTACAATTTTAGCCACTGATTCTACAACTGCATACACTGCTCCATGGAATGGACTCCATTTTGATATATTAGGATTATAACCGTAAGTCATTATAGTACCTGTTTTAGTTTCTCCACTTAAAACAGGAAGCTTAGCTACCATACCTTCTGTAGGTGTTAATTGACACTTACCTCCGAAAGGCATAAGCACTGTACCTGTTCCTATTGTACTGTCAAATCTTTCTATAAGACCTTTTTGACTACATACATTTAAATCACTTAGAGTGTTAATCCACTGTTCTTTAATATCTTTTATGTTTTTATTAGTTTTAAAATAATTTTTATCCTCTTCTGGAACTTCAACCACTACATCTGCAATTCCTCTTACACCATTTGTATTTAAGAAATCTCTACTTAAATCTAAAATAGCAGTTCCATTCCAGTTCATCTTTAACCTTTTAGTTCCTGTTACTTCTGCAACAGTTGTAGCTTCAAGATTTTCTTCTGATGCATACTTCATAAACTTTTCTTCATCATCTTTAGCTACTACTACAGCCATTCTTTCTTGAGATTCTGATATAGCAAGTTCAGTACCATCTAAGCCATCATATTTTTTAGGTACTAAATCAAGATTAATATTCAAACCATCTGTAAGTTCTCCAATAGCTACAGCCACTCCACCAGCACCGAAATCATTACATCTCTTAATTAGACTACTTACTTTTTCTTTTCTAAATAATCTCTGTATCTTTCTTTCAACTACTGGATTTCCTTTTTGTACTTCTGAACCACAGGTTAATATTGAGTTTTCCGTATGTTTTTTAGATGAACCAGTAGCTCCACCACAACCGTCTCTTCCAGTTCTTCCTCCAACTAATATTACTATATCACCTTCTGTTGGCTCTTTTCTTATAACATTTTTCATTGGAGCCGCACCAATTACTGCACCAATTTCCATTCTCTTTGCAATATAGCCTTCATCATATACTTCTGAAACTTGACCTGTAGCGAGTCCTATCTGATTTCCGTAAGAACTATATCCATGTGCTGCTGAAGTCGTAATTTTCTTTTGTGGAAGTTTACCGCTTAGTGTATCCTCAATTCTAGTTTTTGGATTACCACTACCAGTTACTCTCATAGCTTGGTATACATATGATCTTCCTGAAAGTGGATCTCTTATAGCTCCGCCAAGGCAAGTTGCTGCTCCTCCAAAAGGTTCGATTTCAGTTGGATGATTGTGTGTTTCGTTTTTAAACATTACAAGCCATTTTTCTAATTTGCCATCTATATCCGCATCTACCACTATGCTGCAAGCATTTATTTCTTCTGATTGATCTAAATCATCTAGTAATCCATTTTTTCTAAGTTCTTTCATTCCTATAATTGCCATATCCATTAAAGTTACTGGCTTCTTTACATCTACATATAAGTTTTTTCTAGACTCTAAATATTGTTCGTATGCTTTTGCAATTGGAGTAGATAAATTTCCTTCTTTTATTTCTATATTAGTTAATTCTGTCATAAAAGTAGTGTGTCTACAGTGATCTGACCAATAAGTATCAATTACCTTAATCTCTGTAATAGTTGGATTTCTCTTCTCACTATCTCTAAAATACTGCTGACAGAATTTTAAATCTTCAAAGGTCATTGCAAGTTGTCTGCTTTCTACGAAAGATTTAAGTTCGTCATTATTCATATTAATAAAATTACTTAAAATTTCAACTGAATCTGGTACTTCTAATTCCATATCTGCACTTTTAGGTTTTTCTAAAGATGCTTCTCTTGAATCTACATTATTTATACAATAATCTTTTATTTTACTGAATTCTTCTTCTGATATGCCGCCTTTTATTATATATACCTTTGCTGATAAAATATCAGGCTTTTCATTTTGTGTTAATATTTGAATACATTGAGAGGCAGAATCAGACCTTTGATCGTATTGGCCTGGAAGGTATTCCACAGCGAAAATATTATCATCCTCATCTATTTGTAATTCTTCTTCATAAACATTATCAACTGTTTTCTCTGAAAAAATAGTATTCTTAGATTTTTCATATTCTTCGTCACTTATTCCAAATATATCATATCTATTAAGTACTCTTACACCTTTTATATTCTTTATATCCAGATTATCTCTCAAATCTAAAAAGATATTTTGAGATTCTACATCAATGCCTTCTTTTTTTTCTACAAATAATCTTCTAAGTATCATTTTCATTGCCCCTCTCCATAATTTCACGAACATTTTTATCTAATGTACAAGCATTATTCGTAACTATCATTCGTAAATATTATATCACAATATAACCATTTTAAAAGTACAAAATAAAAAATTTTTCAAAAAAACAATATCAAATACTAAAGGCCCTTTAAATTAATACTTTATAGACCCTTAACATTTAATATTATTCACTATTCTCTTATATTAATTATTAGCTTATTTTAATCATTAATACTTCTTTTACATCTTTACCTAATTTACAATGCTTGTTATACAAAGGCTTATTCTTCGAAACATTACCTTTTACTATATGACCTGTAATTGTTTTTATTGCTGTTTCTTCACCTGATTCACAATTATCTAGGCACTTTCCTCTAATGTAAATTTTAACTGGTAGATTTCCGCTACAATAAATTGACTCTTCTAATTCAATCCAATTTCCTTTATTTATCAATTAAAAGCCCACCATCCTCTTTGGCAATTTTTATATACAACCTTTCTATTGTTATATATATGCTGATTATTTCTAAAATATTATAGATCTGTGTTGCATATTTATGAATGTAACGACTTAATCTAATATAATAGTTACAGGATTTAACTATTTAATAACGTTTTTTCAATATTTTTATGCTATTTTATATGATATAATAGGCTCTGTAATAACTTAATAAAGGTATTTAACCTGACTAACTTGGGGTAAAAGAATCCCCATCTGAATTAAGATCTTACTTCAATTCACCATATTGTTAAGGAGAATGAGATATGGATATTAATAGAATAATGCATATAGCAGCCTATGCCGGAAAGATAATATTAGAAAGTGGCGGGGAAATTTATAGAGTCGAAGAAACTATTGTAAGAATATGTAGCGCTTATAATATAAATAACGCTCAGCCTTTTGCAACTCCTACCGTAATAATAGTTTCAGCTTCCAACGATTATGGCCAAACAATATCTCTTGTAATGAGGATAAAGCGAAGAAGTTTGAATTTAGAAAAGATCTCAAGAGTAAACGATATTTCTAGAAATATAAAGAGTAAAGGTTTTACCTTAGAACTTATTGAAAATGAATTATCTAAAATTGATTCACAAAAAGCTTATAGTACTAGAATAAATATATTATGTGCAGCAACAACTACTGGTTTCTTTGCTTTGGTTTTCGGTGGAAATTCAAGAGATTTTGCAGTGTCTTTCTTGATAGGTTGTTTAATTAAGCTTGTTTCTACATTTCTAAATTTAGTAGAAACAAATGAGTTTTTTATAAATACTATATGTGGCGCTTTAGCTGCCCTAATAGCTTTACTAAGTGTTCACTTAAACATTGGTGCTCATGCGGACAAAATCATAATAGGTTCAATTATGCTTCTTGTTCCAGGACTTGCTATAACCAATGCCATAAGAGATACAATAGCGGGAGAATTGCTTTCCGGTATTACCCGTTGTATAGAAGCTTTCTTAGTAGCTGTTGCCATTGCATTAGGTACTGGAGTTGCAATGAAATTATGGTTTCTTTTAGGAGGTGCTTAATATATGATCCTAAACACTCTTTATACTCTGATTGCTACTTTCTCTTTTAGTATTCTTGCAAATATAAGGGGGAAGAACTTGGTATTTGCCTCTTTAGGTGGCGGATTCACATGGTTTATTTATCTTCTTACTACTACTTATACCCATGTATCAAATGTATTCTGCTTTTTTATTGCTTCCATTTTCGCTGCAATGTATTCTGAAATAATGGCACGTATACTAAAAACCCCTGTAACTACTTTAATAATATCCACCTTAATACCTCTGGTTCCTGGAAGCGGAATGTATTATACTATGTCTGAATCCGTACAAGGAAACATTAATACATCTTTAAATTTAGGAATTCAAACTCTAGCTATTGCTGGAACTATAGCTATTGGAGTATTTTTAGTTTCATCATTGTCAAAGACTTTATTTCACTTTAGAAGAATGTTAAATGAAAAATATAAAAAACTGAAAATCAAATAAGAATGTAAAAAATAAAGTTTCAGGTAAATAAAAATTTAACCTGAAACTTTATTTTTTAAGTCCATTTACTAATTTAAACAACAAGGTTCCGTACACTATGAACATTAATCTTAATATCTTTACTTTAAGAACATAGTAAGTGTGGATACTAGTTCCTCTATCTTTTCTTCCTCAGACTTATTACTATCATCGCCAATCAAACAAGTTTTAGCATAATTCTCTAAAACAATCCCACCTACTTTGTTCATTGCTGCTCTTACTGCCGCAACTTGAATTAAAACATCTTTGCAGCAGGCCTCACTTTCAATCATCTTTTCAATGCCTTTAATTTGCCCTTCTATTCTTCTAAGCCTTGTTTGAATGTCTTTTTTAGTTACAACCTTTTTTTCTTCCATATGCTCTCACTCCTAATTTATTTTAGGCATCTGAAATAAATTAACAAGTCAAATATACTAGCATACTGACTAGTTATTTTTTTGAAGATGACTTACGCTCATCTTATACCCGTACCTAATATGCACTTGTATTATATCATAGATATATCTTATCTTTTAGTCTTCCCCATTTAATATAAACCTTTCTATAACTTCTCCAATAGCTCCGTTGTTATTATCTCTTTCTGTAACATAATTTGCACATTCTTTTATATAGTCTCTAGCATTTCTAACTGCAACACCTAATCCAGCACATTTAATCATACTTATGTCATTTTCATCATTACCTATAGCTATGCATTCCTCCAAGGAGATACCATAGTGAGTTGCTAAAATCTTAAGTCCATTCCCCTTATTTGAGGTTTCTGCACATATTTCAATATTATCTATATCCGATTTTGTAGTTTCAACACCTGGAATACTATCTAATCTTTTTCTTAAATCCACCAAATACTTCAAATCTTTATCCTGAACTACTATTTTATCAATATCCTTTTCAGTATTTTTGATACATTCCTTTGCATCTCCTATTAACCTTATTTCCATTCTTAAATCTCTATCTGCTCTTCTATTAAAATTATAAACGCCTTCTATTGAACATTTAAACTGCTCACTGTAAATTATACCTTCACTATAAAAATGATAATAAGTATCTTTTTGTTCTCTTAAAACATCTATAACTTGTAATGCATCCTTTTTTTCAATACTATTTGAATATATAACATTCTTATTTTCGTCTAGTATAATAGCCCCATTACAAGAAATTATAGGTTGATTTTTAGAAACCGTAGCTTCATAAAACTTTAAACCTGAGGGTATCCTCCCAGAAGCTATTACGAATTTTACTCCAGCAGCAACTGCCTTACTTATCATTTCTTGATTATAATCTGATATATGCTTATCATCATTTAATAATGTTCCATCCATGTCCACCGCTATAATTTTATATTTCAATTCCGAACCCTCCTAATATTTGAACCTGTTTTATATTAAATTGCATCACGTAGTAATAAAAAGCTGAATAAAAACATATTGTAATTTAGAATAATCTATGTTAGGGTGATGCAATTGAAAAAAATTCTACTTTTTCTAAACACTTTATTTATTATAACTATTTTATTTGTGGGGTGCAATTATAATTTCAGCAGTATTAACTTTCAAAAAACAAAACCTAATAATTTTTATTATACAAATGTTTTAGCAAAAGATTTAACCTTAGAATCCTCTTATAAATGTATAATCCTAAATACAAATTTTTATAGTGAAAAGGAATTATCAAAGGAAAATACAGACACAATTAAAGCTATGTTAAAATCTCTTAATAAAAATAACTTTATATCCAAGCCTACAGACCTTCCTGCAAAACCAAATTATAAGATTTTTCTTACTTTTAATAAAGATAAATTTATAATTAATGTTTATAATGAAAAATACCTATGTATTTACCCTTGGGACGGAAGTTTTCCGATGGATTACATAGATATGACAGGAATACCTGCCTCTCAAAATCTATACAGTCTTGCTAAATATATATTCAATTAAAATAAAAATACAGGATACAGCAGAAATGCACTGCTTTATTCCGTATTTTTTATTTTTTCATAATAGGTTAGGATAAATACCATTAACGCTTAATTTCATAAATATTCTTTTTCAACTTACTGTGTCATCAAATAAATACTAACATATATTGTTATTGTTATAAATATTATGAAAGGTGACACAACTATGTTTATTTGTCCTTTTATGTCAATGTTTGATTCGTATTATAGAAACCCAAATCCTATATCTTATATAAGAGTACTTCATGCCAGTCCAAACGCACCTGCTGTAGATGTATATGTAAACAATGTTCCAACCTTTAGAAATATTGCTTATAGAAATTTTTCAGATTATGTGTCATTGCCACAAGGAGGACTATACAACATAAAAGTTTTTCCTGTAGGTACTAAAGTTAACCCAATTATCAATACAAATTTATTTATACCTGAAGGTAAGATTTTTACTGTTGCTGCTATAGGAGAACCATCTGCCATTAGCCTATTTCCTATAGAAGATACCCCTCTTAAACCGATAGTGCAAGGTAAAGCCTCCGTGAGGTTTGTTCATTTATCACCAGATGCACCAAACGTAGATATAACACTGCCAAATGGTACTAAACTATTTAGTAATGTAGCATACAAGGGGATTACTAAGTATATTCCTCTAAATGCAGGCACATATACCCTACAGGCACGAGTTGCAGGTACTGATAAAATAGTTTTAAATGTACCTAACATTAGCGTAAATGCAAATAAATTCTACACCGTATACGCTGTTGGCTTTGCCTCAAAGACTCCTGGGCTACAAGTTTTAATTCCTCTAGATGGAAATAGTTATTTGCAGTTGTATGTTCCATCATAGTACTAGCTACTAATCATAAAAACTACCAATCCCTTCGATTGGTAGTTTTTATGATTAATAACCAAGTTCTTTTCCAACTATAATAACCTTAATTCTTCCTTTTTGTCCCTGTCTTCTTATAAGTACATAATCATTACAAATTCTTTCACCGCTACTGCAATCCATACAATATCCAACCTTTGTACAAGGTGTATTTCTGTTTAAACGCTTTGCATTAGCTGGTGCTGCGTATTCTTTATTTCTCTCAATAGCTTCCTGAACATCTCTAACAATTTTATTTACCCCTACAATTACAATTACATTGTCAGGTCCATAAATCATTGCAGCTACTCTATTACCATTACCATCTACATTGTATAATTCTCCTTTTTCAGTAACAGCATTGCTGCTTACCAAATAAGCATTTGCAAAAAAAGTCTTTCTAAAAATATCTTTCATATCATCCGCATTTAAGCCCTCTTCATATCTATCAAGAAAATTAAACTTACCATTCCTTAAAAATTCAATAACTCCGGTTTCAAAGAGAGTCATTGATCCTCCTACAGATACAGTATCTCCTGTTTTTACAAATTCACTTATTTTTTCTATTAATGCATTATTATCTTCCACAAAATATGCTTCAATATTGTTCTTTTCCAAGTTTTCCATAGTTCTTTTTATCTTTTGTTTCTCTACCCATTTAATGTTATTATCCATTTTATTTCCCCCTACCCCTTATAATTTGGTTATTCATTTTAATAAATTAAATATTTTTGCCTTTAATTTTATGTATATTCCCTAAACTTTCTATATTAATTATAACATATGAATAATATTAATACTTATCCATTATTCTCTATTAACGTATTCACTGCAAAAAAATAAAGATACTTACAGAAGATTAACTACTATAAGTATCTTTTCCGATGACTACCCTCTTCAATACTCTCATCTGATTCAATTTTCACTTCACAAATTTATAATATAAGTGTAAGATTCTATACCTTTGATTTTGGTAGGCCATTCAATCTTCACTATAACTTTTGAACATTAGATGCTTGTAAGCCTTTTGGTCCATCAACTACATCGTATTTAACTGATTCTCCTTCATTTAAGTTCTTTCTACTTCCTTCTTCTTTAATGGCTGAATAATGAACAAATACATCTGTGCCATCCTCTCCGGATATAAATCCGTATCCTTTTTCATCATTAAACCATTTTACTACACCTGTTAACATCAGTAAAAAACCTCCAAATAATTTATTTCCCCATTTATTAAAAAAACTAATTTAGTAATTACTTGTAATCATGTTAAATTAATCTCTAATAAATGATGTTACACTTTTATTATTTACAAAATTTCATTATTAATACATTTTATTTATATTAAAAATGATATTGCAATTATAATATACACTGCTATTAATTGGATTCCTTCAAGCCAGTTAGACTCTCCATCACTTGCTACCCTATTTACTATTAGGACAGAAACTATCATTGCTACTAATTCAAATTCATTAAATATTATACTCATTGGCTTAAATAATAGACTTAAAAAGATAAGTATAGGTGTTACAAATAAGATTATCTGCAAGCTTGATCCTACCGCTATCTCTACTGCAACATCCATCTTATTTTTAGCAGCCATAAGAATAGCTGTACTATGCTCTGCAGCATTACCTATAATAGGAATAATAATTATACCAACAAAAAATTCACTTAATCCTAATGCATGGGTCATTGGCTCAACAGAGCTTACCAAAAGTTCACTTTCCAGTGCAACCCCTATAGTAGCCAATACTAAAATAGTTATTGATTTTTTTAAACTCCATTTTGCTTCTCCACTCTCCCGATGTTCAGATCCATACAGATCCTTATGAGTATAAAAAGAAAAATATAATCCTAGTAAGTAGATTGTAAACATAGCTATGGCTATTACTATACTCAACCACTCATACCGTTCTGTAAGTGATTGTACTTTTATTGTATGAGTAAACATAGCTGGTATAGTTAGACCTATAACTGCAAAAAGAAGCATACTAGAAGAAACTTCCACAGCTTTTTTATTAAACTTTTGAATTTTGTACTTAATTCCCCCAGCAAGCATACTAGCTCCAAGTACAAGTAATATGTTTCCTATGACCGAACCAGCTATAGATGCTTTAACTACATCAAAAAGTCCTGCCTTTAATGCGAAAAAGGATATTATAAGCTCAGTAGCATTTCCAAAGGTGGCATTTAAAAAACCACCAATTCGAGGACCTGAATAAAATGATATTTCTTCTGTTGCTTCTCCCATAACTCCTGCTAAAGGTATTATGGCTAAAGATGATAGTATGAAAATCCACATAGGACTAACTTTCATTAAGTCAGCTATAATACTTATAGGTATAAAGATTAAAAAATATTTTAAAAAACCCATTTATTTACCCCTTTCATATATGATATTATTTGCATATAACTACAAAAATATTTTACCATTTTATTCTCAAAAAAATAAGTAGTTTTTATTTATAAGTAATACAGGAGGATTTTAAATGCAAGAAGAACATACTAAAGTAAACGAAATTGCCTGGAACCAAATGGCTTATGAGGCATGGGTTTGCCGTTTTGGTAATCCAATTGAAGCTTCTAAAAAAATTATGTCCGATCCCTCATCTAGACTTGGTACTTTGAGTAAGTATTTAACAAATGTTAATAATAAAAAAATAGCTAACCTACTTGGTTCAAATGGTACTAAGGCGGTATCATTAGCTCTGATGGGAGCTAATGTTTCAGTAGTAGATTTTTCTTTTGAAAATTCAAGATATGCTTTAGATTTATCTAGAGAATGTGATGTGAAAATAAATTATATAGTTTCAGATGTGTTAAAAATGCCTGAAGAAGAGTTAAGTGGAGATTATGATATTGTATTCTGCGAACTAGGAATTCTTCATTACTTTACAGACTTAAATCCTTTTTTTGAAGTTGCATCTAAGCTTTTACGCAAAGGCGGTACTTTCTTAATTGAGGACTTCCACCCTATATCTACAAAGCTTATTACTTCAAAAGGTAAAAAGCATAAGGTTACAGGTGATTATTTTAGTACTGAAATTGAAGAAACAGATGTAGCTTATATGAAATTTGTTCCCGGCATGGAGTACTTAACTGAAGAAGAAAAAAGAGGTTTTCAAAAAGCTCATTTAAGAAAATGGACTATAGGTGAGATAGTAACTGCTATTGCCAATAATGGATTATACATAAAAGTACTAGATGAAATGGAAAGTCCAAAACCTGAAGATAAAGGTATTCCAAAACTATTTACTATTTCATCCGAAAAATTATAAATTAGGATTATATTAGGATTTAAAAATGATATAATTATCTATATGGAGGGTTATCTACTGATAATATTTTAGTATCAGTAGTAACTTAACTCCAATTTTGAAGCTAATATATTATTTTAAGGAGTGGCTAAATGAAAAAAGGAGATAAAATAGCATCTATACTAATAATAGGATTAATTATAATCAGTGCTATTGGAACCTTTGCATACAAGCAATATAGTAAAGGTTCTCACCGTATAGCAGTAATAAAGCAAGATGGAAAAATCATTAAAACTATTGATTTGAATGAAGTAAAAGAAAAAACAGAAATTAAAATTCCCTATAAGGATAAAGATTTCAATACTATAGAAGTTGAACCTGGAAAAATTCGTTTTATAGATGCTGATTGCCCTGATAAGGTTTGTATTAAAACAGGTTGGCTATCTGAACCGGGCCAAACAGCTGTATGTCTTCCACATAAACTTATGATTAATATAAATGGTGAAAACTCATCATATGATCAAATTTCAAGTTAGTAGAGAATTATGGATAGAATCTATTTCTAATTCCCAATTCTTAATGGGGTGAAGTAATGAACAAAACAAAAAGAATGGTATTTTTAAGCTTTTTAGTAAGCATTGCACTAGTTATATATATAGTGGAATCACAAATTCCTGTCTTATTTCCCGGTATAAAGCTAGGCCTTGCCAATATTGTATCTTTAGCCGCTCTCATATTACTTGGCTGGAAAGATGCTCTTTTAATTATGCTGCTTAGAACACTTTTAGGTTCCATGTTCGGAGGGAGTATGTCCGCGTTTATGTTTAGTATAGCTGGTGGACTTTTAAGTAATATAGTTATGATTATTCTTTATAGATATTTTAAAAATTCAATGAGTTTATGGACAATAAGCATATGTGGTGCTATATTTCATAATATTGGTCAACTTCTAGTGGCATCCTTCGTAGTACAGGATTTAAGAATATACATATATCTACCTATTCTTTTAGTATCCGCAGTTGTTACTGGGTATTTTATAGGATTATGCGCTAAGTTTTTAACTGCTCATTTAGATAAGATTCCTATGTTTAGGGAAATCGTTAGTAAGCGGTCTTAAAGTGTTCCAAACTTCTCTTATATATGGAAAAAAACCTCCAAACAAGGAGGTTTTTTTTCCATATATATTATTTTTATAGGGGTTTACAGTTCTCTTAATTAGAAGTATTCGCAGCAATCTCTTTCTTACTTTCAGTTATAGACGCTACTCCAACTGCAGGTACAATCGCTCCAGTTGGACATTTAGCTACACAAGTAGGCTCAGTACATTTTTCAAGACAAATGCTTGAATCTACTATTGCTAAATTATTTTCAACCTTCACAGCACCATGTGGACAGTTTTTGGAACAAATTCCACAACCTATACAAGAAACTGTACAAAGCTTTCTTGCCACTGCACCCTTATCTTTTGAATTACAGTTTACAGTTACTGGTGCACCAATTGGTACCATCTGCATAACATGTTTAGGACATACAGTTTCACATTTACCGCATCCAGTACACTTCTTATCATCAATTATAGGTAGTCCTTCTTCACTCATTGTCATTGCATCAAATGGACAATTTTTAACACAGGTTCCAAAACCAAGACATCCATTTTGGCATCCTTTTGGTCCACCTTGTAATAAACTTGCTGCAAGACAATCCTGTACACCTTTATATTTATAAACTTTAACTGCTTTACTATGTCCACCAGAACATCTTACGTGTGCAATTCTTGGTTCCACCTCTGGAGCAGCCTTACCAGTTAATGTAGCAACCTGCTCTGCTATTACTTTTTTACCAGGAATACAAAGATTAGGTGGTACATCTGCATTAATTACTACCGCTTCAGCATAAGCTTGACAACCTGCATATCCGCAAGCACCACATTGTCCCTTTGGTAGTATATCTTCAACAATATGAATAAGTGGATTTACTTCAACAGAGAATTTTTTATTGGCATAAGCCAAAACCAAACCAAATACTAAACCAACAAGAGTCATTACAATCAAAACCATAATTGGAATATTCATATCCTTAGCTCCTTTCTATACCGCAATCATGCCAGAAAAACCAAGGAAGGCCAACGCTAGCATGCCTGCTAAAATAAATGCAATGCCAAGTCCCTGTAGTGGTTTAGGCACATCTGCTAATCTTAATTTTTCTCTTAAGCTTGCCATCAGAATTATTGCTAGTGCAAATCCCAAACCTGAACCAATGGCATGGACAACACTCATTGAAAATGAAAAACCCGAATCAGCATTTATCATTGGCACTCCTAGAACAACACAGTTTGTAGCAATTAATAGTAGGTAAATCCCCCACATATTGTACAAAGCTGGAGCTTGCTTTTTTATAATCATTTCTAAAAGCTGAACAAAGCTAGCAATTAGAAGTACAAAAACAGCTGTTGTTAAGAATTCTAAATGGAATGTTACAAGTACAAAATGATGTACAAGCCAAGCTAACATTGAACTTAGCGTCATTACTGATGTAACAGCCATACCCATACCAATAGAAGCATTTAGGTTCTTTGAAACTCCAAAGAAAATACATAATCCTAGGAATCTTGTTAAAACGAAGTTATTTACAACTACCGCACTTATAAAAATAGTAAAATACTGTTCCATTAAGCTTCACCTCTCTCAGCTTGGCGCTTTGCCATATTATCCAGCATCATTTTATAACCAGCAACCATATAACCAATCAGTATAAAACCTCCTGGAGGTAAAATCATAATTAAAGCAGGATTGTACCATGATCCTAGTATCTGAATACCGAATATAGATCCAGCTCCGAAAATTTCACGTACTATACCTACTGCTACCATTGCAAGTGCGAAGCCTGACCCCATTCCTAGACCATCAAAGAAGGATGGTACTACAGCATTCTTTGATGCAAACACTTCTGCACGGGCTAGAATTATAGCAAAAACAACTATTAGTGCTAAGTAAATACCTAATGCTTTATAAAGAACAGGGAAAAATGCCTGTAATAACAATTGTACTAATGTAACAATAGTTGCAATAGATGTAATGTACACCGGTACACGAACCTTAGGATTTACAACTTTTCTAGTTATTGATACTACACAGTTATTAGCAGTTATAACAAATAGAACTGATAGCCCCATAGTCAAAGCATTTGTTGCACTAGAGGTAACTGCTAGTGCAGGGCAAAGACTAAGTGCAAGAACGAAAATTGGGTTCTCTGCAATTATTCCTTTCTTAAATATATTCCATAACTCTTTCATTCTACTTACCTCCTGCAAATTGCTTATATTGCTCTACAGCTTCCTTGACACCTTTAGTTACCGCTCTTGAGGAAATTGTAGCTCCAGTCATTGCTTGGATTTGATCAGTTTTTGAAGGATCCTTAGTAACCTCTAAGTTTTCTACTGTTTTCCCATTAAATTGATTTCTAAACTTTGGTTTACTTGCGTTGTCACCAAGTCCTGGTGTTTCGTTATGAGCTGTAATATTAAAATCAATAACTTTTCCATCTGGTGTAACTGCTACAAGCATTTTAATCGCTCCACCATAACCTTTGCTTTCTGATGGTATTACATAAGCAATTGCTTTCCCACCTTTTTCAGCGGCATACCAGTCTTTTTTGCCATCAACAGGCTTAAATCCTTCAGCATCTTTTACTAATGCTTTCATAGAATCATTTTTTAACATAATAGCCTTTTGAGCTGCAATCGGAGCTGTTACATAATAAGTTCCAGCAATGATTGCTCCTGATATAAAACAGGCTACTGTTAAATTCATAGCTATTTGAAAAATACTATATTTTTTTTCCACATGTTCTGCTGACATTTCAAATTACCTCCTTGTCCCAAATTTAACTGGAGTACATAAACGGTCAATTAAAGGTGTAAGAGCATTCATTAAAAGAATTGAATAACAAACACCTTCTGGATAACCACCTTTTAATCTGATTAATGAAGTAATGGCTCCAGCACCTATTGCAAAGATAATCTGTCCTTTACGTGTAATTGGAATAGTAACCATATCTGTAGCCATGAAGAAGGCACCTATTATTAATCCTCCAGCCATCATATGGAATATAGGATCTCCTGAAAATAACCCAGCTGGTCCAAATACCCAAGTTAAAATTCCTACTGTACCAATCATACAAACAGGTACTTCCCACTTAACATAACCTTTATAAATTAAGTAGCATCCTCCAAGTACAAGTAAAATTGTAGATGTTTCTCCAAGACTACCATTACGAGTTCCTACAAATAATGCCTTATATAAATTTGGAGTACCTCCAAATGTTTCTACTAACTTACCATAACCTTGTTGTTTTAATATGTTTAGCGGTGTTGCTGAAGTTACAACATCTACACTAGTAGTTAACTTTGACCAAGTAGTCATAGCAACTGGCCATGAAGCCATTAAAGCAGCTCTTCCAACATGAGCTGGATTGAAAATATTTTGACCTAGTCCTCCCATAGCATGCTTAGCGATAACGATTGCTATAAATGAACCAACTATTGGCAAATAAATCGGAACTGATGGTGGTAAACACATTGCTAACAATAAACCTGTTAAAAATGCACTTCCATCACTAATAGTTATTTCTTTACCTCTTACCTTTTGTACAAAGTATTCACTTGCAATAGCAGCAAGAATACTTGCAATTATTGTTGTTAAAGCTGGAATCCCAAAATAGTATACTGCAAAAAGAGCAGCTGGAGCTAATGCTAAGTTAACATTCCACATAATCTTCGAAATAGATTCTTCCGATCTAATGTGTGGTGATGTAGAGACAGTTAAAAGATCATCATTTAATTTTATTTCAGCCATTTATAAACCACCTCCTATTTTTTTGCAGCCTGTGCTGCATTTTGTGCTTTACAGTATCTAACATATTGAACGATATTACGTTTAGCTGGACATCCGTAAACACAACTTCCACATTCTACACAATCTAGTAAATTAAAGTCTTCTTTAGCTTCCTGATATAAACCACGTTCACCAAGAATACTTAGCATACTTGGGTTAAGTCCCATAGGACATGCATCAACACAGCGACCACAACGGATACAAGCTGCTTCTTTACCTGAATTAACATCTTCTTTACTTAGTACTAATATTCCAGAGCTTCCTTTAATAATAGGAATATTTATGTTAGATTGAGCAAATCCCATCATAGGTCCACCAGAAATAATCTTCTCTGGTTTTTTTGCAATACCACCACAATATCCAATAGCATCTTCAAAAGTTGTTCCAACCCTCACAAGAAGATTTTTAGGTTCCTTTACAGCGCCTCCACTAACAGTAGTTACTCTTTGTATTAAAGGAATACCATTTACTACTGCATCATTAATAGCTATAACTGTACCTACATTTTGAACAACTACTCCAACCTCCATAGGTAATCCGCCAGATGGTACCTCACGACCAGCTAACACTTTAATAAGCATTTTTTCAGCACCCTGTGGATATTTAGTTGGTAAACCAACAACTTTAACGGTCGTTCCTTCAAAAGCTTTTGTCATAGCACTTATTGCATCTGGCTTATTCTCTTCAATTCCTACATAACCTATCTCTACACCTAAAAGCTTCATTACTATTTTAACACCTGTTACAATTCTATCTGTATATTCAAGCATTGCTCTATGGTCAGCTGTTAAATAAGGTTCACATTCAGCTGCATTTAGTATAAGGGTATCTATTTTCTTATCCTTTGGTGGCGCAAGTTTAACATGGACTGGGAAAGTTGCGCCTCCCATTCCAACTATACCTGCCTCACGAATGATAGCGCGTAGTTCATCTGGATTTAATGTCTGCCAATCACGCTGAATTGGTAGTCCTTCCACCCATTGATCTAGTCCATCATTTTCAATTACTATTGCTAAACACTTTCCAAATCCAGCATGAGGATATTCAGCCACATCTACTACTTTTCCTGAAATGGATGCATGTACATTACATGAAACAAATGCATCACTGCTAGCAATTACTTGTCCTTTTTTCACCTCATCGCCTTTTTTTACTATCGGCGAACAAGGTGCACCAATATGCTGTCTAACAGGAATAAAAACTTTACTTGGTAGCGGGGCTATCTCAATCGGTTTACTTGATGTGTAACTTTTACGATCGTTTGGATGAACTCCGCCACGAAAACTTTTTGACATTTTCTCAACACCTCTCTTATTTATTATAGAATACGTGTTATGATAGGTTTTACTTTATTATTTCTACTAGTAGCCCTATCGAAAACTTTTACATATAGAACTGATAAAATAAAAGCTATTATAGCACCACCTATCTGAAATATTTTCTCCGGTTGTCCAAATTTAGCGGCTAACCATGTGCCACAAATAGACCCTAAGAAAATTGAAATAATAGGCAATATATAAACAACAAATGCTGCTTTTAACATATTTTCTTCTTTAATCTCAAAAACTACACGCTGACCTGGCTTAGCTCCAAGTGGATTTTGAACATCTAAAACAGTAGCATTATCGCCAGGACAAGCACCACAATTTTTACAATCTCCATGTCTGTTTGATTTAACTTTAGCTATATTTTCGCTTGTCTCAATAACAACACCTTGGGTTTCTATTTTCATGCTTATCTCCCCTTATTCTTTATTGAATAAATCAAATACAAATATGTAAAATTTAGTATTCTCATATATTATTATAACATAAACAAATTCAATATTCTTAATATTATTATATCATAAGAATGTTGTCCTATTTTTATACTGTATCATTCCTAGTATACAATCTGTATTAATGTTTAAAAATATTTTTTATAAATACTATTATACTAATATTCTTTTCAATAAATCAAATTTACTTTGGTGTAAACCAATTAATTAATTTAAAAAAATTTTGCAAACTTTTAATTTTATTCTTTCATTGTTATTAATATAGAAGACATAAACTAAAAATTAAAATATAACTACATGACCTTTATTTTTAATTATACATGTTAAAAATTTAATTACAATATGTTTTAGTAAACGTTTCCCAGAAAAATATACATATAATTTTTTCAACATTATTAACTTTAGATAACATTTTTGTAAGTTTTGTAGCATAAACTTATTTAAAATTTTGCATCTAATAATTCTGTATATTGGCAATTTTGATATTTTTCGTTTTATAATATTCGCATTTTTTATTTTTAACCTATAAATATTTGATTTTTCGCCATTTTTTCGTTAATATTTTCAGAATATTAATTTTTTATTACTTTTTAAATTTCTTATTATGTATATTATTACATATTTTTTCATTTTAAGGATTGTTAGACAAAAAATTAACTAGCACCGTTTTTGTTATTTTTTTATCACATTTTGTAAAATAATTAATAACAAAAAAACTATTTAATAAGTTTTGTATAAATTTTAACAATAAATTCATTTCTGAAAGTTTTGCTTTCTAATAATTCATATTTCACCTCAATAAAGTATAAAAATATATAAATAAAACATTATAATAGGGACTTTATAAAAGTATTATAGTTTTTTTTGCATTTTTTTATAGCACTTAGTATATAAAATTAAGCTTATTATAGTTCTATGTATCCTGTTGTTATATTATTTTAATATTCTTATACCATAATAATTTGTTAATATATTTTATAACATATATTAGTTTAATTGGATTTAATAGTTATTTTTTTATTTATACCTAATAACTAATCATATTTGTTCTTATAACACCATATAACTTATACTACGTACTTTTTTATAGCTTGCTTTCTTTTTTATTAAATCCATAACTATTTTCATATTTAGAAAGGGGTTGATATTATGAGTCCTTACCTTTTTATTATCTTTTCTTCTATTGTTATTGCTTCTTTAGTTATAGTTTTTCTAATTAAGTTCATTTTTTCTCAAGACAAAGGTACTAATCAAATGCAGGATATTTCAAACGCCATTAGAGAGGGTGCTATGGCCTTTATGAAAAGACAGTACAAAACTATCTTTTCTTTAGCTCTAATAACTGTAATATTAATAGTAATATTAAATTTCTATGGAAACTTGTCTAAAGGTTCAGATGCTGCTATCCAATATGCATGGCACATTGGGGTTGCCTTTGTGACTGGTGCCCTATGTTCTGGTATATCTGGGTATATAGGAATGTATATGGCAGTAAATTCTAACATAAGGGCTGCTGCTGGCGCCAAAAAAGGCTTAAATTCAGCTTTAACCATAGCCCTTAGAGGCGGTGCTGTCACAGGTCTTGCTGTTACATCACTTTCACTTTTAGGCGTAACTACATTATTTTTGATATTTGGTGGATTATCTGGCAGCGATTCTTTGATAAAGGAAGCACCTTCTCTTTTAGTTGGTTTTGGTTTTGGTGCATCTTTTGTTGCCCTTTTTGCTCAGCTTGGTGGTGGAATATATACTAAGGCTGCTGACGTAGGCGCTGACCTAGTTGGAAAAGTTGAAGCAGGAATTCCAGAGGATGACCCTAGAAATCCTGCAGTTATAGCTGACCTGGTAGGAGACAATGTGGGTGATTGCGCTGGAAGAGGTGCTGATTTATTCGAATCTACTGCAGCAGAAAACATAGGAGCTATGATCCTCGGCGTTGCGCTTTATCCTGTTTTTGGTTGGAAGGGTATTTTGTTCCCCCTTGTTACAGGTGCTTTAGGAATTATATCTTCTATAATTGGTTTATTTTTCGTAAAAGCTGATGACAATACAGATAATCCTATGTCAGCATTATATAGAGGTTATTTAATAACAACAGTATTAAATCTAATATTTTTATTCTTCCTTATTAAGTCCATGTTATCAGGGAAACTTCCTAATGGTGGTGATATAAACTACATTTATTTATATTTATGTGCATTTGTTGGTATAGCACTAAGCTATATATTTGTTGTAATAACAGATTATTATACTTCATATAAATATAGACCTGTAAAATCTATAGCCAATTCATCTCAAACCGGTGCAGCAACTAATATAATTACAGGTATATCTGTAGGTATGGAGTCGACCGCTCTTCCAGTATTAAGTGTTTCGATAGCTATTTTTGCATCTTACAAATTGGGTGGAATAGCACTTGTAGGTGTACCTAACGGCGGTCTTTACGGTATCGCCATAGCCACTATAGGAATGCTCTCCACTTGCGCATATATTCTTGCCATGGATACTTTTGGTCCTATTACAGACAATGCTGGTGGTATAGTAGAAATGTCTGGAGCATCAGAAGAAATAAGACTTATCACTGATAAGTTAGATGCTTGTGGCAACACAACTAAAGCTTTGACTAAAGGATATGCTATAGGCTCAGCAGCACTTGCAACTTTTTTGTTATTCTTTGCATATCTAGAACAGGTAAAAAAAATATTAGGAAAACCGTTAGACTCCTGGTTTGCTGTGGACATTGGTAAAACGGACGTATTCATAGGTGCTTTTTTAGGTGCTATGGTAGTATTTCTTTTTACTTCAGCTGCCATACGTTCAGTAGGAAAAGCTGCTCAATATGTTATATTAGAAGTTAGAAGACAACTTAAGGAATTACCGGGAATTTTAGAAGGTACTTCTAAGCCGGACTATGCAACATGCGTTGACATAGTTACCAAAGGTGCTCTAAAGCAAATGATAATACCAGGAATCATACCTATTAGTGCTCCAATTCTAGTAGGTGTAATTCTTGGAAAAGAAGCAGCAGCAGGTTTCTTATTAGTTTGCACTATAACCGGTGTAGTTATGGCTCTATTCTTAAATAACGGTGGTGGTGCTTGGGACAATGCTAAAAAATTTATTGAACTTGGAAACTTAGGTGGTAAAAAATCAGAAACTCACAAAGGTGCCGTTGTAGGCGATACTGTAGGTGATCCATTTAAGGATACGGCAGGACCATCACTACATGTTCTTATAAAGCTTATTAGTACATTAACTTTAGTTTTAGTTGCTTTGTTTAGGTAAAAAATTTATTATGAATTGAAACTTGAATCAGATGGGGTTTTAACCTGAAGACTTGACTTAGCATCGAAGCTAAGTCAAGTCTTGATTTTTTTATTTACCAATGAAAAATAAATTTAGGAAATTTCTTTACTTTAAGTGTATTTGCTGCTTCTAAATGATTACTATATATCTTCTGTTGGTCTGCGAATATACATAAAGTTCCTACTTTATCACCTTTATTAATGGTTTGACTTACTTTTTCTGGTTTAATAACCTTAACAGTATATTCAACACCATGTTTTGTTGGTATGATTATATCATCTGCACACTGCAAATTTATAGTACCTTTATCTAAACTTACCTCTCCTGCATTATCGCCTTTTGAAAACATTTTTTTAAACTCGTAATTTTTACCTACATAATCATAAATTTTTTTTGTTTCTTTCCATCTTGGAGTACAATTTAAAACTACCACTATAACATCACTTCCTTGTACTTTTGCAGAAGTAACCAGGCACTTTCCAGCCTTTCCTGTATAACCTGTTTTTACTCCATCAGCCTCAGAAACTTCCCATAATATTTTATTTATGTTATGATAGCTTCTTGTAAATCCATATGTTTTTCCATCTACATCCTTAGAACTTACAATCTCATTAAAAAGTTTATTTTCTTTAGCTTTTGCTGTAACAACAGCTAAATCATAAGCTGTAGTATAGTGTTCATCACTATCAAGACCATGCGGAGATTGAAAATGGGTATTAATAACTCCAATTTCGCTAGCATACTCATTCATAAGCTTTGCAAATTCTTCTACACTACCACTAATTCCTTCTGCAATAGCTATTGCTGCATCGTTTCCTGATCTAAGCATCAAACCAAATAAGAGCTCTTTTAACTTCACCTTCTCTCCTTTCTTATATCCTACAGTGGATCCTCGAATACCTGACGATTTTGGAGATATCTCTAGTTCTCTTTCTAAATCACCATACTTTAATGCTACTAACGTAGTCATAATTTTAGTAGTACTCGCCATTGGAACTAATTCATATGCATTTTTTTCATATAGAACTACCTTCGATTTACTATCTAGTGCTATTGCACATCTTGCATCTACATTCAAGTTCTTGTTTGTGTTTTCCTTCTCAACTTTATTACTTATATTTGAAGCTTTAATTTTACATGGAGCACACAAAACTACTAAAAATATAAACAGAATAAAAGGACAAATATCTCTAAGCCTCTTTCTCATTGTTATTTAACCTCCCTTGAAAGTTAATTTATATAAAAATATAGACTCATAATTCCTATAATATATTTTTTCTTAAAATTACTAAATTAATCTTTAAATTTTTTCCATTAAAGTTATAATAATGATCTATATGGTTAAAATACTAATGGAGAGCTATCAGGAGGATTCAGAATGCTATTTATTGTAACTTTATGTATTTTAATTATTTTATTTGTTGTTCCAATACCTATTAAAATTAAAGTGAAATATGAGAATATGAAGTTAGATTTTTATCTTTATAATATAAATTTAAATAATAAGCTTCGTCGTATTAAAAGAAAAGCTAAGCATATAGTTGATACCAAACCAGATCGAATACATGCCTTCGTTAACAGTATAAAAACTTATTCTGCTTTAAGAGAAAAACTTAAATTTAAGCCTGCACTCAAACTTAAATTGGACTTGGTATATGGCCTTGATGATGCAGCTTATACCGCTTTACTTCATGGTATAATTACTTCGCTTTATCCTATATTAATCCAATTTCTAAATTTACTCTTTAATATGAAAGAAAATAATATTAAAATACAACCGGAGTTTAACAAATTTATTCTAAAGTTAGAAATTGATAGTATAATTTTTATTAATTTGGCGAAAGTTATTTATATGTCTCTCATTACTTATAGGCACCTTAAACAAAGTAACAAGGAAAATCTTGCTAATACATAGTTAAAAAGGAGGAATTTCATGATGGATAATCATCCTATAGAAAATCTATTAAAAAGTACCATGGAAAATCTTAAAGACATGATAGATGTCAATACCATAGTTGGAGACGCAGTTGAATCAAAGGATGGCTCTCTAATAATTCCAATATCTAAGGTTTCATTCGGATTTGTTTCCGGTGGAAGTGAGTTCAATAATGGAAATGTAGAAAAAGTTGAATCCAAATATCCTTTTGGCGGTGGTTCAGGTGCAGGAATAACCGTAAAGCCTGTTGCATTTTTAGTTACAAAAGGAGATTCCATAAGACTTCTATCCTTAGATCATCAGAATACTTATGACAAAATAGTTGACTCTGTTCCTCAATTAATGGACTATATTAAAGGAATGGTAACATGTAAAGATAAAAAATGCGATAAGGACCCTGAACATAAAAAAGATAATGATAAAGAGAACTGTAATGTTGAAAGTGATCACACTGTAACAACGGATGCTAGATAATGATTAAATGAAAATCCAGAATGGAAACAAAAGGTCTAAGTTTCCATTCTAGATTTTCATTTAATCATTAATTTCTTTTGAATCCATTTTTCCAATAATCTCATCAAGACTAGGCATTTGCTCAATGTTTTGAAGTCCAAAATGTTTTAAGAACTCATCAGTAGTACCATATAATATCGGTCTTCCTGGTACTTCTAATCTTCCACATTCTTTAATTAGTCCTTTTTCTACTAGATTTGAAATAGCCCTATCGCTTTTCACCCCTCTTATTTCATCTATATCAACTCTGGTTATAGGTTGCTTATATGCAACAATTGCTAAAGTTTCTAAAGCAGCTTGAGACAGAGACTGCCTTGAATTATTTCCGAAAAGTTTTTCAATATAATCACTGTTTCCAGGTTTAGTAACAAGGCTATAGCTGTTATTAACGTTTATTATCTTTATTCCCCGGTTTTTCATATCATATAGTTTTATCATTTCGCTAAGTAAATCCTTAGTAAAACCTACACTACACTCTAATACAGACGCAATTTGCTTAACTTCCAATGGCTCTCCAGATACAAATAATAAAGATTCTATTATTGAAAAATAAATACTTGTAGAAGAAGCTTCCTCTATCTCAATCTGATTAATATCCTCATTCTTCATCTTCATTTATCCTTTCCACATAAATTTCCGTAAAACTTTGTTCTTGTACTACTATTATACACTTCAATTTCATAAGTTCTAGTAGTGCAAGAAAGGTTACAACTACCTCTATTTTTGATGTACATTCATTTATAATATTTGAAAATGGTACTTTTCTACCAAGCTCTATATTTTCTTTTAAATAATCCATCTTATCTTCTATTTTAAACTTATCTATAGGAATTTCTTTACTTATAACATTAGATCTATTTATTTTATTTCCGTATATTGTTAAAATATTGTTGTAAAGTTCGTATAGCTTAAGTATACTAACCCCTTTAAGAAAATCCTTTGGATCTATATTTTTCTTTTTTTCTTCTATTATTTCAGGCTTTTTACTAAATATCCTTCCTGTTCCTTGTTCTCTTTCTTTTAGGAATAACGCTGCTTCCTTAAACTTTCTGTACTGAATTAGCTTGTCAATTAATTCTTTTCTAGGATCTTTTTCCTCTGAATCCACAGCATTTTCATCATCCTTATGTTTAGGAAGAAGTAGTTTTGACTTTATTTCAATCAATGTTGCTGCAATAACTATAAATTCAGAAGTTATTTCGAGATCCATTTCTTCCATAGCATGTATATATTCTAAATATTGATTAGTAATTTCATATATCTTTATATCCGATATATCCATCTTATTTTTTTTAATTAAGTGAAGGAGCAAGTCAAAAGGCCCTTCAAAGTTTTCTATTTTTATATTTAAAGACATCTAATTAATCTCTCCTAAATTAAACTACAAATATTTTTCATTATGTAAATAATCTCATCTAAATTTAAGTTTTTCCGATGACTATCCGCTCTTTACTTCTCTTCCTATCGTCAGAGAAGTAAAGAGCGGATACGTCCCTGGATTCATTCAACTAAGAATCATATGGGTTTTGAAAACCCATATGATTCAAGTTTCCACTTCACTTCATACAACTCTTAATTATCCACAGCATTACTAATTAAGTCAACTGTTTTACAAAAAAAATAGATGGTTCATGTAAGAATATTTCTTCATGAACCACTTTTTTAATAACTTTTTATTCAATTAATTTAATCTTAGCCCTATCTCTCATGATTTTCTCTAAACTCCATTATCAAAAATTCTTTCAAAGTTATCCTTTAGATTTCCTAGGATACCTGCCTTTTTGATATTTCTATCACTGTAAAGTTTAACCTTTCCAGCTAGTTCTCCATTCACATATACTTCACAATACCCAACAACTTCATTAGCTTTAAATTCTTTTTTATCCTTGTCGATAATGCATTTTTTAGTTATTTTGCTATCTTTGCCTTTTTCCATAATTACATTTAAATCCTCTTGCGCCTTAGCCATAAAGAATCTATCACCCTGCTTATTCAATGGAACTTTTTCAACATCCATGCCTTTAGTTAAGGTTTTTTTGCTATCATACTTTGAAAATCCATAATTCATAAGCATACTGGCATCTTTATTCCTTACTTTAAAGCTTGGTGAACCCATTATTACTGTAAGCATTCTAGCTCCATCTCTTGTTGCAGTTGCTGATATACAGTATTTTGCTTCATCTGTAAATCCTGTTTTTAAACCATCACAACCTTTGAAAAATCTAACTAATTTATTATGATTTACTAATCCTATTGGACTCTTTCTCCCTTCAGAGATAGTTTCCATATATGTTCCTGTATATTTTAATATAGTAGGATGCTTCAATAATTCTCTAGACATCAAGGCTATGTCATAAGCTGTAGTTACATGACCTGGTGCACTTAATCCTGTACAGTTTTTAAAGGATGTATCCTTCATTTCAAGCTTCTCAGCTCTTTCATTCATAAGTTTTACAAAAGCATCTTCACTACCTCCTAGGTATTCTGCCATGGCTACTGCTGCATCATTACCAGAAGCAATTCCTATACCTTTAATTAGCTCTTCTACAGTTCTAACTTCTCCCGTATCTAAAAGCATGGAACTTCCACCCATTTTCTTTGAATTTTCACTTATAGTTACCTTGTCGGATAACTTTATTTTACCAGAATCTACAGCTTCCATAGTTAAAAGCATAGTCATAATCTTTGTAACAGATGCTGGCGGTAACTTTTCATGAGAACCTTTTTCGTAAATTATCTTTCCACTTACAGGTTCCATAAGCAAAGCTGATCTAGCATCTACATTTAAGCTATTGTCTTGAGTTTTATTTTCTTGCTTAGTTCCCTGAGCTGGATTTGCTTTAACTGGTCTAACAAAAACACCTATAGTAAAAACTAGGATTAGTACCAAGCTTATTAAAGCTCTTCTTCTCTTTTTCATGTTTTTTTCCTCCTTCCTTCAAATGTATTTTCTCCCGAATTTAATAATATTATCACAAAAATATTTAATACACGTAAAGGAAAGAAATTAATAAAATTATCTAACTATATCATAAACAAGAGGAATATTATTTTCATATCTCGGCTCTATAACATAATTATTTAATATATCTTCTGATGCTTTTTTTCCTTTTTGTTCATCATTAGTATGTACATATGCTATTACATCACCTTTTTGAACTTTATCTCCTCTTTTTTTGTTTAATACTATACCTACAGCTAAATCTATAGTACTTTCTTTTGTAGCTCTTCCCGCCCCAAGTTCCATAGCAATAAGTCCTATATTCTGAGCATTGATTTTGCTTACATAACCTTCTTTATCAACTGCTACAGGTATAACATACTTAGCTTTTGGAAGTTTCTCAGTGTCATCAATGCAAGATGTATCTCCACCTTGTGCTGCAACAAATTCTTTTAATTTATTTAATGCTTTACCTGACTCTATAACTTCAATGAGCATAACTCTAGCCTCTTCTAAGGTTTTAGCCTTTTCTGCAAGAACTACCATATTACTTCCAAGAGTAAGACATAGCTCTAACAAATCTTTAGGTCCTTTACCTTTTAAAGTATTTATAGCCTCCTCTACTTCTAAAGCATTGCCTATAGCAAATCCTAAAGGCTGATCCATGTCTGAGATTACTGCTACAGTATTTCTTCCAACACTCTTACCTATGCCCACCATCTCATTTGCTAAATCCAAAGCAGCTTCAGGAGTCTTCATAAATGCTCCATCTCCTACTTTAACATCAAGGACAATAGCATCAGCTCCAGCTGCTATCTTTTTACTCATTATACTAGATGCTATTAGTGATACGTTATCTACTGTAGCTGTAACATCCCTTAATGCATATAACTTTTTATCTGCTGGTGCTAAATCTCCTGTTTGACCACTCAATGCTATTTTTATATTGTTTACATTACTTATAAATTGTTCTTCCGTCATTTCCACAGAAAAACCTTTAAATGATTCTAGCTTATCAATAGTACCCCCTGTATGACCAAGTCCTCTTCCTGACATTTTCGCTACAGGTATACCTAAAGAAGCAACCATAGGGGCAAGTACTAATGTAGTTGTATCCCCAACGCCGCCGGTACTGTGCTTATCTACCTTTATACCTTCAATTTTAGAAAGGTCTAAAACATCCCCAGACTTAACCATAGCCATAGTTAAATCTGCAGTCTCTCTTCTATTCATCTTCTGGAAAAATATAGTCATTATGAAAGCTGAAGCTTGATAATCTGGAATAATTCCCTTTGTATAATTTTCTATAAAATAATTTATCTCTTCATTACTAAGTTCTACACCATTTCTCTTTTTTAGAATTAAGTCATACATTCTCATAGTTAACACTGCTTTATAAATTATATAAAGCAAATTCACCCCTCTTTACTTACTATTAAAGTTGTTTACTAAAGATAGTCTATGCCCTTCCATATTTTTTTTGCAAAGCTCTCACCATATAAATCATTTTCTACGTTTAATAAATCTAAAATAGTTTTTCCAATATCCGAATAGCTTTTTCTTATGCCTATATTTATACCGCCTTTTATTCTTTTACCATATATAATTACAGGTATATGTTCTCTAGAGTGATCTGTACTAGATGTTGTAGGATCGCACCCATGATCTGCAGTTAATATTAATATATCCTCATCATTCATAAGAGATATGATCTCAGGCATTCTATTGTCAAAATCAATTAATGCTTTGGCGTAGCCCTGAACATCATTTCTATGACCATAAAGCATATCAAAATCAACTAAATTCGTAAAGATAAGCCCTTTTTTGTCTTCCTTCATATATTCTAAGGTTTTATCTACACCATCCATATTATTATTTATGTGAACAGCATCTGTTATGCCTCTTTTGTTATATATATCTTCAATTTTACCTACTGCCATTACATTTAAGCCTTTTTCCTTTATATAATCTAACATGGTTTTATCAAAGGGGTCTAATGCAAAATCTCTTCTGTTAGATGTCCTTGTAAATTCTCCATCTTTACCAATAAAAGGTCTCGCTATTATTCTACCTATTGCTTTTTCTCCTATAAACATTTTTCTTGCTATTGAACACATTCTATATAGTTCTTCCAATGAAATCATATCCTCATGGACAGCTATCTGAAAAACACTATCCGCAGATGTATAAACTATTGGATATCCTGTTTTTATATGTTCTTCTCCTAATTCTTTGATTATTTCTGTACCAGAAGCCACCTTATTACCAATTATTTTTCTTCCTATCTTAGATTCAAACTCTTTTATAATATCTTTTGGAAAGCCCTTTGGATACGTGTTAAGAGGCTTTCTTAGGACTACTCCTGCAATCTCCCAATGACCTGTTACCGTATCTTTTCCAATGGATAACTCTTCACATTTGCCAAAAGAGCCTGTTGGTTTTTCAGCTTTAATTATATTTTTTATACCTGTTATATTGCCAAGACCTAACTTCTCCATATTTGGCAATCTTAGTCCACCAATAGCTTTTGATATATTTCCTAAAGTATCACTTCCCACATCGCCGTAATTCGCTGCATCTGGAAGTTCACCTACACCCACACTATCAAGTACAATTAATATGACTTTTTTATCCATGTTTACCTTCCTTTCATTAGTTAATTAAAAAGCTTAATTCTTGAAGTATTTTCATTGTATTTAGTATAGCTAATACCTATTACAAATATTAATGTAGTTAAAAGTTGTATCTAATTTTCTTCATTTCCTAAAAGACTCAAGTTTCACCTCATCTTATACTAGTTAAAATAAGGTTCAGCTAAAGCTGAACCTTGAATAAACATTTATAATACTTCATGCTCTTGGATGAGATTTCTTATATACTTCTGCAATTTTATTCTTTCTAGAAATACTAGAATATATTTGTGTAGCAGCCAAATCTTTATGTCCTAGAAGTTCCTGAACTGACTTTATATCTGCTCCATTCTGAAGAAGATGCACCGCAAAAGAATGTCTAAGTGTAAATGCATTAATAGCTTTATCTATATCAGCTTCATCTGCATAATACTTAATTATCTTCCAAAATCCCTGCCTCGTCATTTGAACACCTTTTAAATTTAAGAACAGTAAATCTAGATTATACCCATTTATCTGTGGTCTTATTTTTAAATATTCTTCAAGGCATCTTACTGCAAAAGACCCTATAGGTATTATTCTTTCTTGATTTTTTGAACCTTTACACTTAATATAAGATAACTTCAAATTTATATCGTATATTGTTAAATTTAAAAGTTCTGTTACTTTCATTCCTGTAGCATATACAACTTCAAGCATAGCCTTATCTCTTATACCTTTATTTATGTTTGCATTTGGTGCAGAAAGTAACTTGTCTACTTCTTCAATTGTTAAAGTTTTTGGTATATGATGTTTAATTTTAGGTATTTCATAATTTACAACAGGATTTTCATTAATAATACCTTTTCTCATAAGATATTTATAGAAATTCCTCAAGGAAACTATATTTCTTACAATAGATGATACTGCCTTACCTTCCTTTTGTAAATGCTGAACATATGCCATAACAGAAACGATTTCAATCTCCGTTATTTCCTCTTTTCTCTCTTTTATAAAATCATTAAATCTACTAATATCTCTTACATAGGCATCCAATGTATTTTTACTTACGTGCTTTTTCTCCAAATTCTCAACATACTTTAATAAAAGGTTACTCATAATTTTCTCCTACCCTTTTAAGCATTTATTTATCCGATGACTACCCGCTCTAATACTCCATCTGCTTCAAGTTTCACTTCATAACTTTAAAAAATCATTAACAATAGTTATATATTTAGAAATAATATCAAAATTTTTATTGATAATATTAGTAACAAGTATGCTATTATCGTAAACATTGGGTTTACTTATAAAGTAATATAAAATATAGTCTAAAAATCTTGGTAATAACAGTCCAAAAAATATAAGAATTAAAAAACACTTTAACAATACTATTATAAAATCTCCAAATTCTTTATCTATACTCATGATATACCACATCCAATACTGGCTACTATTAATTTAACCATATTAGGGGTAACATAAGCCTCCATAAAAAATCCTACAAACATAAAGATAGTTACTAACATAAATGAAAATGAGTAGGAAGTAACCCTGACCCATATACTAGATGTCCATTGTTTATTAGCTCTATCTCTTAGTATCATCAACGAAAATTCCATAGCAAGTACAGATGCAAATATTATACAGGGCACATATATAATATTTTGAGGTAATACACCTAGAAGTGAAAACCACATACCTTTAATACCCATGCCATTTATTATAAAACTTATACTAAAGCCTATAGTAAATCCCTTTATTATGTCTATGATTAATATAACGGGAATTCCTATCATGGTAAGACCAAGAAACCATACCACTAGTAGAATAGGTATATTGCTTTTAACAGTTTCTAAAAAGATAGATTTATAATTTATACCACCAGAGTTAATAGTAGTACTAAAATTCTTAAGATAACTTAAAAGATCACTCTTTTCAAAACCACCCATGTATCTAACACTGTATATCCCCATCACTATTCCAGTACAAACGCACAAAAGACTTACTACATAAAGCCAAAAATTACTTTGTATATGCTTATTTATAAGAGCTACCATTTTGTTTTCTGACATAATTTCATCCCCCTTTTGTTTAATCACCTTTTAAATATTTATGACTAACAAAAGAGTTATATGACTGACTTATATCATCATAAAAGCACTTATAGTTTTAGCATCTATTATTTCGCCACTTTTTATCATTTCCTTTATCTTATCTATTTTTATTTCCCTTACATTTATAAATTCATCTTCATCACCTAAGTTATCTTGACCTTTATATAACCCTTCTGCCATATATATGTATATATACTCATCACAGAAGCCCGGACTTGAAACAACTTTTCCTAAGTATTTAAATTCTTTAGCCCTATAACCTGTTTCTTCTTCCAATTCCCTTATACCGCACAATTCAATATCCTCGCCCTTTTCAATCTTACCTGCAGGTAATTCCAAAATATTTTTTTCTATAGGTTTTCTAAACTGTTCTACTAATACTACAGTATCCTTATCCTTGTAAGCTATTATAGCTACTCCACCAGGATGATTTACAATTTCTCTACTTGCTTTTTTTCCATTAGGTAGTTCAACAGTATGCAAATTTACATCAATAATTTTTCCTTTAAATATATTTTTAGTCTCTACAGTTCTCTCATTAAAGTCCATTACATTATACCTCCAAATATTAAAGGGTCATTATAAATTCCTTTAAGCTATTTTCTTTAATTTAATATTATACTTTCGACATATAGTTGTCAATTAAAGGAACATCTCTTACTTAATTATTTTTTGTAAAATTCAAAATTATTATTCCTCTGATTTATTATAAATTCTAAAATATCTTTCCTATATATGTATAGACAGTATTATTATCTGATAATTTATAAATCCCCTTAGGCATATAACCTAGGGGGATTAGTAAAACATTTAGTATCCATCATCTACTCACTGTTAATTGTTCATCTATTTTTTGTATAATTCTCTTATAATCTCTTATAATCGCTTTTAATTCTTCTTCTTTGTCAGTATCATCTGTAAGTCTATCTCTAAGATCATTAATTCTACTTATTATTAAATTCTCTATACTTTTAATTTCTTCTATTTCTAAATCTATTATCATATTATCACCTTCCTTGTTTAATAGTATGTCATTAAACAATGTTTTAGTATTCAAAATAAGATCTTCTTATCCATATTTAACGAACAAGAAGATCTTAATTGGATATTATATCTTAACTCACTTTATTTTTAAGTCTTAATTTATCAGCTACCATTGCAATAAATTCTGAATTTGTTGGCTTGCCTTTGTCATTATGTATTGTATAGCCAAATATCTTATTTATTGTTTCAACTTGACCTCTTGACCAAGCCACTTCAATTGCGTGTCTTATTGCTCTTTCTACTCTACTTGCTGTAGTATTGAATTTTTTAGCTATTGAAGGATATAGCTCTTTCGTAACTGCAGATAAAAGTTCCATATTATTAACAACCATAGTTATTGCTTCCCTTAAGTACATATATCCCTTAATATGTGCAGGAACTCCTATTTCATGAATAATATTTGTTATTTCTTGTTCTAGGTTTGTAGGTTCACTTTTAGTGAATTTTATTTCTGTAGTATCAATTATGGATATGGTTTTCTTTGTTTCATCCCCACTGCTTATAGTATTATTAAACATTTGTCTAATTCTTTTAGTGAATACATCCATATCAAAAGGTTTTACTACATAGTAGTCTGCTCCAAGTGTTATAGCTCTTTGTGTAATCTTATCCTGACCAACAGCAGAAAGAACTATTATTCTTGGCATAGGACTTATATTCATACTATTTAATCTCTCTAATACCCCAAGACCATCAAGATGCGGCATGATAATATCTAATACTACTAAATCTGGTTTTTTTTCTTCTATAAGCTTTAAAGCTTCTATTCCATCTTTTGCAATTCCCGTAACCACAATATCCCTCTGATTTAAAAGGTAATCATTTAGAATATTACAAAACTCTTTGTTATCATCTGCAATAATTACACTTATTTTTGATTCTTCCATATTTATTACTCCCCTTTAACTTATTAATTTCCATATCTTAACAAATAATAAATTCGACAAAAGAAATTTAATTCCTTCTGACAAAAAAAACTTTTTTGATAGATTTCAAAATTTAAAAGATAGCATAAAATATGCTATCTTTATATTATACAATGATTTACCTTTAATTTACCATAGTTTTTATATTTATTTTAATTTTTTTATGATATTTTTACCATTTATGATAGAAACTGTTTTCTAATAGCTTATTTTGATAAAATATTTGCATCTTTCAGCATCCATTCTATATATATTCCATAACCTACATCAGGCTTATTTATCAATACATGGGTTACAGCTCCAACTATTTTATTATCTTGTATTATAGGACTACCACTCATTCCTTGAACAATTCCTCCCGTTTTATCCAAAAGCTTTTGGTCAGTTACTCTTATGACCATACTTTTAGGTCCTGGACTATCTTGTGCTAAAAGTTTTTCTATTTCTATATTATAAAGCTTAGGTTCTTCTCCATTTATTGTAGTCAAGATTTTAGCAGGTCCTTCTTTTATTTCACTTCTGAGCGCTACTTTAATAGGCTTGCTAGATTTGTTAGTTAATTTTGAGTTACTTTTTCCAAATACTCCACACTCTGTATTTTTGTATATCTGCCCTAATGTATCTTCTTCATTAACAAATATTCCTTTCAATTCTCCAGGGTTTCCTCTTAAGCCCTTTTTAACTGATATAATTGAAGATGATACTATTTCTCCTGAGTTTATATTTAAAATAGTACCTGTATCTATATCTGTGATAGGATGACCTAACGCTGCAAAAATACCGCTTTTTTCGTCATAGAAAGTTAATGTTCCAACTCCAGCAGTGGAATCTCTTATCCATAATCCTACTTTATATTTATTATCCTCTAAACTTTTTACGGGTTTTATCACGGTTTCTATTTGCTTACCTTTTCTTTCGATTAATACCTTTAAATCCTTACCCTCACAATTATTAATTTGATTTTGTGTTTGTTCTGAATTTTTCATTGTCAGTCCATTTATTTTTATAATATTATCACCTATTTGTATGCCTGCTGTCGCTGCAGGACTGGTTGCTTTTCCTGCATCTGTTTTTATATCCGATAAAGCTACTATTAAAACTCCTTTTGTACTTAATTTCACTCCAATTGGCTGCCCGCCTGGATATAAAACTATATCATTGCTTACTGACTTTATAGATACAGATTTTACTGGAAAAACTCCTAATACATTTACACTTGCTTTTCTATCTTTTTTAATTTTATTTCTTAGATTTTCATTACTACTTTGTTCACACACTTTAACTAAACTATCTGATTGTACACTCTGACCTTCTCTTATAAATATAGTTTTTGGTATATTTTGGACTTTATAATAGGCAACTAATGTAATCAACAGGATAGGAATTGTTATCCAGCACATAATGCTTTTAATTTTTTTACCCATGCTTTAACCTCCTGTTTTTATTGCATTTTTATATATTTAAGTTGCCCTTCAAAATATTTTATTATGCTATTATATACTTTCAATTAAAGTTAATACTTTGATTGAAAAACTAAATTTATGCTAATTATAAACTTTTATCAATATATATAGTTTTGTTTATTTTTACAAAAATTATTTACAATATTTAT
>Ga0183101_1000146_pt4 | contig 100227 bp, 92 predicted proteins | sample Biomet3_FD_127790 | JGI IMG/M metagenome (GOLD analysis project Ga0183101, IMG submission 127790) | Microbial communities from bioreactor (seeded with sewage sludge) at LBNL, California, USA - Biofuel metagenome 3 | ecosystem: Engineered > Bioreactor > Anaerobic > Unclassified ... | reverse complement strand
TGGTCATGATCGTCCGCTCTCTTGTATTCTTTACATAATATCTTGCCATGCGCCCAGCACTGCTTCTGAACTGTTCATCCATGTCATGGATCATATTGAGAAGGACGTTCCGGCCAAAGGATCTGAGGCTGAGCGACATGTCAGAGCACAGCTGTGCATATGCAATCCCTGTCTTCTGTCCTCCGATTGGTGCGATATGGTCGTTGAGCTGTTTGATCAGCTCATTGTTGTATGGATGATTGCTGAAGACCTGATTGAATGCTTGTGTTAGAATATTCATGCGATATCTCCTGTTCGATTTGGTTGGGTGATTAAATTCTACAGGGTTATCGCATTTTTGTATCCTTTTTTAGAAATACCTATTCCGCAATCATTTTACACAATCTAAATCAGCACTTATCTTGAAAAGAGCGAAATAATATGATATTCTTTTCATAAAGAGGGTATCAAACATGAATAATTTTGATCGATTCTATTGTAGTGCAATGAAACAATTGGAATTTATGAAAGAGAATCAGCGCACAAACATCGGAAAAGCTGCAGAGATGTTTGCTGCATGCATGAATGATAATGGAATCATTCAGCTGGTAGGTGTTGATCATGGCCGTTCTTTCGCAATGGAACTCGGTTATCGTGCCGGCGGACTGATGCCGTTTCATCAGTTCAATGCAAAAGATTTGGCATTGCGAGGTGTTTTATCACAGCAGGATATCAAACCACAGAATTTCAATAATAATCCAGAATATGCTCAAAAGTGGGTTGATTTGTACAAAATCGAACCTACTGACATGTTCCTGTGCACATCTAGAACTGGTTGTGAACCTGTATTGGTTGAAATTGCAAAGATGGCAAAGAAGCATGGACATAAAGTGATTGCTGTAGTTAGTAAAAAGGCTTCTCAAAAATATATGGAGATGAATCCAGCGGCTGACAATATCTTGAATTATTCAGATCTGATTCTTGATACCTGTACAGAAGAAGTGGATACCGTCGTTGATATTGACGGCAGACAGAAGGCAGGACAGTTGAACACAATTTGTGGAAATGTTTTAGCCCAGATGATTACGGCTGAGACATATCGTTATTTTAAGAACCATGGTATTGACTGTCCGGTTCTATTCAGCGCAAACGTCACTGGTGCAGATGTACACAATCGTAAAATATCGGATAAGTATTTAGGCCGTTGGAACGCGTGAGGCAAACATATGGACGAAAAGACTTCGATTACAATGGATGTTTTCTTCACTCAGTTAAGTGCTCTGCTGGAAAAGGTGAAAGAGAAGGAAACAGGAGATATTGAAAAGGCTGCAAAGATTGTGGCAGATGCGGTGAGCAATGATGGTGTTGTTCATGTGTTTGGCTCAGGACATTCTTTCGGATTCGGCGTTGAAATGACAGGAAGACCAGGAAGCCTTGTGCCGGTACACAATATTTCGAGCGATGATTTCGTCGTAGCTGGGAAATATACATGGCAGGATTTTAAGAACCCAGACAATATCTTTGAAAGAAGACCAGGTATAGCTGAACAACTTTATAATCTTTATGATGTAAGACCACAGGACTGCTTTATTATCATTTCGAATTCAGGTATTAATGGGTTAGTCATTGATATGGCGCTCAAAGCAAAGCAGGAGAATCATCCGGTTATTGTTGTGACGAGCTGGGAGCATACTTCGGCAGAACCTTCCCGTCATCCAAGCGGAAAGAAATTATATCAGTTGGGGGATGTTGTCATCGATAACTGTGGCCCAAAAGGAGACGCTTTGATTGAAACGGGCGGACCGGAAAAAATCTGCTCAGTATCCAGTATTACCGGAGCATTTATTGCTCAGGGCATTGTTGTTGACGCAATGGAAATCCTTAAAAACGAAGGAAAAGAAATTCCAATGCTTTTTGAAGAAATAACGGAAGAAGACACAGCACATAATCAAGCATTGCTGGAACACTATAAAGGGAGAATCTGATTATGGCATATGAATTCGAATACATGAATTGTGTTGACTCTCTGCTGCATCAAGTGGCAGATACGAATCAAGAACAGATTAATAAACTTGCGAGAATGTTTGCTGACAATATTGAACAGGATAAACTGATTCATACATTTGGAACAGGTCATTCGCATATGATTGGAATTGAGCTGTTTGCACGTGCTGGAGGTCTGGGCAATGTCGATGCAATCCTTGATCCAGATGTACTGACATCCAATGGTGCACAGCGTTCCTGTGCTCTGGAAAAAGTCAGTGGAATTGCAGATGTGCTGTTTGATAATTACCATATTGAAAAAGGCGACATCATGATCATCACTTCAAACTCGGGGCGCAACGCAATGCCTGTAGAGATGGCAATGCGCTGTCAAAAAGAAGGTGTTTATGTTGTTGCAGTAACGAGTCTGCAGGCATCAAAATCTGCTCCATCCAGGCATGCAAGCGGAAAGCATCTATATGAGTGTGCTGACATGGTCATTGACAACTGTGTGCCAGCCGGAGATTCGCTTGTTGAATATGGTGGTTTAAAGACAGGACCAGGTTCAACGATTGCCAGCGTATTTGTGATGGACACCGTTGTTGCAGAGGCTATTAAGATGCTGACTTCTGAAGGAAAGAAGCCACCAGTGTTCCAGTCACAGAACGTTGATGGGTTTAACAATGACTACATTTATTCGCATTACGGAAGTCGTATAAAGCATTACTGAAAATCACATAATATTTTATTGTCTAAACAATTGACTACCGACTTAAAAAGTGCAATAGTTTCACTAGAGGGAACCAGGACTTAATCTCATTGCTATAATTGAACGCCAGTTGATTATATGAATGGGAGAATTAAGGGATTCAAAAAATAGGAAGGGGAAACAAAATGGCATTAAACATGTTTCAGATTATCCTGATCAGTGCGTGGGCATTCTGGGGCATCATCGATGCACTATCCTATGGTATCGGATTTAACAACTGCATTATGGCCTGCTTATTCACAGGCATCGTTGTTGGAAACCCGAGCTATGGTCTAGTCGTTGGTGGTACTCTTCAGATGACACAGTTAGGCGCCGGCACCTATGGTGGTGCTTCTATTCCTAACATCACATCTTCTGGAATGATCACAACCGCATTAGGCGCAGGAACAATAGCTTCCGGCGCATCAATTTCCGAAATTTCTACATCCGCAGTAACAATGGCAGCATCCGTAGGTATTGCATTAGCATCATTATTCACACAGCTTGATATCTTAGCTCGTTTCTGCAACACATTCTTCCAGCATAAGGCTGATGGATGCGTTGAGAGAGGCGATGAGAAGGGTATTCAGCGCAACAACGTATTGGGTATTATCCCTTGGGGTTTATCCCGTGGGCTTCCAGTCTTCTTCCTGCTGGCGTTTGGACAGGGTCTGGTAGATTCGATTCTTGGTGTTGTTCCAACATGGCTGCTCGATGGCTTCAAGATTGCCGGTGGATTATTACCGGTTGTAGGTTTTGCAATCTTGATGCGTTATCTGCCAGTCAAGAAGACACCTCAGTATTTAATTCTCGGCTTCGTACTCGCAGCTTATGTAGGTCAGTTATCTCCACTGACATCAGCAGTTCTCAAGGACAGTGCTTTGACAACATCTGCTGGTTCCATTGGTTTAACGACTCTTGGCGTTTCCTTAATCGGCTTAGTACTGGCACTCAGTACATATCAGAGAGCTGTTAAGGAATCAGAAACAAAGACAGGAGGCAATGACATCGATGACTGAAGTTAATAAGTTCACGAAAAAGGAACTTCGTAGTCTGAACTGGCGTTGGATCTGGCATTCACAGATTGGCTGGAACTATGAACGTATGCAGGGTCTCGGTTATCTGACAACAATGCTGCCAGCAATCGATAAACTGTATGGTGATAACCCAGAGATGAAGAAAAAGGCTCTGGAAACTCATTCTGTATTCTTTAACACAACACCACAGATGGGCGACATTATTGTCGGTATGGACCTCGCTATTGAGGAACAGGACCCAACGGAAAGTGGTTTGGCAGTAGCTGCATCAATTAAGACCGCATTGATGGGTCCGTTCGCCGGTATCGGTGATACAATCTTCGGTGTCATTACTGGTGCAGTATTTGGATCAATCGCAGCTTCCATGGCAGTTCAGGGAAATGCGTTTGGTACAGGAATCTGGCTGGTCTGGAACCTTCTTGTATTGTTCCTGATCCGTCCGAAACTATTCGATTTAGGTTATACACAGGGCGTTAAGCTGGTAACATCGATGAGCGGCAAAATGCAGGCTCTGACAGATGCAGCTGGCGTTCTGGGCTTGACTGTTACAGGTGCTATGATTGCTTCCATGGTCAAATTCCCTCTTGCTTCATATAAAGCACAGGTAGGTGTTGACCAGTCTACAGGAAATCCAATCGTCGTTACTTATAACCTGCAGTCCTATGCAGATCAGATTATGCCTAAGCTGTTCCCAGCTCTGTTAGCATGGCTCTGCTACTGGATGCTCGGTAAGAAGTGGATGAACTCCAACAAGCTGATTTGGATCATTATCGTATTAGCTATATTGTTGAGAGTTATCGGCGTCCTTGCTTAAACATTTCAACGAAAAGGGAGAGTCAAATCTCCCTTTTTTCTATCGGTGGTGTTAAATAAAGGTATGAACATACTGACTGCTTTCACAGAAAAGAAGCTGCAGAAGATGGTCCACAGCTATCGTCAGAGGAATCCTGGGAAAGAAAAGAATCTTTTATTCCTTGACTTTGACGGAGTCATCAACGGACCAGGCTTTCACGTGGAAGCACAGAAAGAAGGACTGTTTGAAAAGACGGTTGAACTGTATCATCCGGATGCTGTAAAGCATTTGAACGAAATTGCTATGGAGTTCCATACAGAGATTATAATCTCGAGCAGCTGGCGCCATATGGGCCTGGATTACTGCCGAAGATATCTCTACCATGCAGGTCTTGATGCCAGTGTTCCTATCATTGATACAACGGGCAGAGACATCCCATATCATCGTTACCGGGAGATCATGCACTGGTTGGATGCACATCCAGATTTTACAAACTTTGTCATCTTGGATGATCTGGAAATGAATGAACTCAGTGATCATCACGTACGTACGTCATTTAATACAGGATTGAACAAAGAAAAAACAGAAGAAGTAAAGAAGCTTTATCGCAGGGGACCTCTTGCGTAGAAAATGGGAGTGTAAGATGGATCGTGTTGAAAATTTTGAAAAGTTGCGTTTTGGAATGTTCATTCACTTCGGCCTGTTCTCAATGGCTGATCAAGGAGAATGGACATGGCTGATGGATCCTGTAGAACGAAAGAACTATCCACAGCTTTTCCAGACGTTCAACCCTGTCAATCTTGACTGGCATGAAATTGTCGGCATGGCAAAGAATGCCGGATGCCGTTACATTACTTTGACAACAAGACATCATGATGGTTTTTCGTTATATGATACGAGAGGTTTGAATGACTATGATGTCATGCATACACCATATCATAAAGATATTGTTAAAGAATTTGTTGAAGAATGCAGACGACAGGAAATCAAACCATTCTTGTACCATACAACTCTGGATTGGCAGAATCCATTATTTGAAAGTGATTTTCCAGCTTACCAGAAATACTTGAGAGATTCCATTGAAATTTTATGTCGGAACTATGGTGAACTTGGCGGATTTTGGTTTGATGGGAATTGGTCCAAAAGAGGAGCTGACTGGGAAGAAGATACTTTATACAGCATGATCCGTTCCTATCAGCCGAATGCGATCTTGATCAATAATTCGGGTCTTTCAAAGCGCGGTCAAAGAGGAAATCCATATTTAGATACACTGACCTTTGAACAGGGTGAAGTCAACGATACAGGAATCCGTGATGATGGCAGACATTTAGCAATGGAGGCTTGTCAGACAATGAATCATCACTGGGGTGCTGCGGAGAACGATCTGGATTACAAGACCCCTCGTGCATTGATTGAAATGCTGAATACATGCCGAAGACAAAATGCCAACTATCTATTGAATATTGGCCTAAAGGGTGATGGATCTGTGCCAATCATGTCACAGGCACTTCTTCATGAAGTGGGCATTTGGACTTCGATGGCATCCGAATCTTTTTATACGGGTACACTTAGTACAATCAAAGCAGAAAATGGAGTCTATGGCTTGGATAATGGAACATATACAGATTTGTACTGCCCAGGCATTCCGCTGCTTGGCGTTAAGAACGTTGTAGAAGAAACGACCGATTTTAAATCGAATATGGAACTGCGTGGTGCAGTAAAAGAAGCTAAGTCAATTTGCTGGCTGGACAGCGGAGAGAAATTGAAATTTATGCAGGAAGGATCGAAGATCCATCTGGATGCGACCGGTTTCCCCTATGGAAGGGATTTGATCGTCCGTATTGCTAGAATTGAGTGGAAAGGATGATTGTATGAAACGGACAGACATCAAAGCAGTCTTATTTGATTATGATGACACGCTATATTCTCATCGTGATGGCGAAATTCCTCCGCTCACAAAAGAAGCACTGTTTGCATTAAAAGAAAATGGGTATCTTTTAGGTCTGTGCACTAGCCGCTTTCCTTCGGAGCTGCAGTCATTTCCGAAAGATGTCCGACCGCTTTTTGACGCTTGGATTGAAGGAACCGGATGTCTGCTCTATGCAAAAGATAACTGTCTGGATTCTCAAGTGATAGCACCAGATACCGTCCAAGAACTGCTGTCAGTTCTTGATGAAGAAGAAATTTCGTATTTATGGACAACAGATCAGATGGAAGAACATTTTTCCAGAGATCCCGGTGAGATGGTCAAGAATCATGTACTCAGCTGGAGAGGCTACTTTCCAACTGTGCAGGCATGGCAGGGAGAACCGTTACTGTGTATCACGTATTATCATGCAGATGAACTGCAGATTAAAAAAATTCTTGCCTATGCCGGCCGTATAAAGCTGTCACGGTGGGGCAGTGCTGGACAGATCAATGCAAAAGGAATTGACAAAGCATACGGACTGAAGAAATTTGCAGATGCGTTTCATTTAGACGTTAAGCAGATTGCTGTCTTTGGCGATGGAGCCAATGACATCTCAATGATTGATGCGGCAGGAATAGGCGTTGCAGTAGGTAACGCAAATGAGGAACTTCAGAAACATGCGATGATGGTAACGCGGCCAATTGAGGAAGGCGGAATTTATGATGCCTGCTTGAAACTTGGCTTGATCACAAATAAAAGGGGAATACAGATTCTGTTCCTTGATATTGATGGTACAACGTATCAGAATAACATTCGCGATGTGCCAGCTAATACAAGAAAAGCTTTAAGTCAGCTGCGAGAGAATGGATTCAAGCTAGTAATTGATACATCGCGGTCAAAACAAGAAATGATCTATCTGCCAAAGGATTTCATTGAAAACATGGATGCAATTATCATGCTTGCTGGAGGCCAGATAGAGATGAACGGTAATACGCTGTATCACTATCTTTCGGATTCTCATGTAAAAAAAGCTGTCGACTATATGGAACTGCATAATATTATCTATCGCTGGGTTGATGATCAAGGAAATGCTTGTCTAAGCAGTGATGTTGAAGAAATTAATGCTAAGTTCTATCGCTTGTATTCGATGGTGCCGCCGGTAAAAAAATGGAATGGTGAACGTCTTGTGCATCTCTTGTATTACACGAATGATGTACAGGAAATCCAAGAGATTGATTCAATTTTTTCCACAGAAACGCATATCCATTATGGCTTTGGTCATGAACAAGTGGCTCATGGGATGGGCAAAGCATCATCCATGGAGCTTGTCAGTGCAGCCTTTGGACTGACGATTGAAAATACAGCGGCTTTTGGTGATGGAGCAAACGATGCGCTGATGATCAAAAATGCGAAGATTGGCGTTGCAATGGGAAATGCATGTGATGCATGCAAAGAAGCTGCGGATTATGTTACTGACAATATTGAAGAAGATGGTTTCTATAATGCGTGCAAACAGTTTGGTTGGATCAAGGAATGAAAACAGAAGCTCGGAGGTGAGAACATAATCACTTCTGAGCTTCTGCTTTTTTTTGTTATTTTACTTCTTTTCCACGGGCGTATACCTGAACAACCTGATAGTCACGATTCAAAACAACCATATCAGCATCGTAGCCATAGGCAATTTTGCCTTTACGGTCATCTACTTTTAGATAGCGTGCTGGATTGAGGGTTGTCATGTTGATTGCCCAATCAATCGGAATCTGTACCTTTTCAATCAGATTCTGCAAGCCGACATTGAATTTCAATGTACCGCCAGCCAGAGTGTTAGTACCGCTTAAATAAGCAGATCCATTTTCACGGATTTCAATCGACTGTCCACCGAGCTCATATTTCCCTGGTGCACATCCCTTCGCACAGAGAGCATCATCAATCATAATCATATGATCTCTTCCCTTAGCATTGATCAAAGCTCTCATCGCCGGCCATGCAACATGATTACCGTCACAGATTAATTCACTGTATGTATCACGCAGGCTCATCGCTGCTCCAGGAATTCCTGCTTCCCGATGATGCATGTCACTCATTCCGTTAAAGGTATGTGTAATACCACGGGCACCATTTTGTACAGCTAAGACAGCCTGTTCATAAGTGGCACCGGAATGGCCCAACGATACATTGACATTGTTTTCATAACAGTAGTGTGTTAAGGCGAAATCAGGGTCATTCTCGCATGCAACAGTAATAATGCGAATCAAACCATGTGCTGCTACTTGATAACGCTGGAACTGTTCTACATTAGGAGTGACAATATACTGCTCTGGCTGTGCTCCTTTGTGTTCTTTATTCAGATAAGGGCCTTCAAAATGGATGCCAAGAATTTCAGCACCATCATCAAAACCGGATTCCTTCACTGCGGCAACATTAGCGACAGCTTTTGTAAGAATTTCTTCACTCTGTGTAACAGTTGTTGGACAGAAAGATGTAATACCTTCTTGAAGCAGACCTTTCGCCCATCTTTTGAGTCCGTCTGGTTCTGCATCATTTGTGTCGAAACCTAATCCGCCGTGACAATGGACATCGATCATACCTGGAATGATGCGAAGCTCTTCATAATCGTGATCAACTTTATTTGATCCATATGGATAAATTGCGGTAATCTTCCCTTGTTTAACCTCAATTTGCGCTGGTGTAAAAATACTGCTGATCCATACATTTTTACTTTGAATAATCATATTTTTATATCCATTTCTATTTAATTGCTTTACGGATAAATCCATTTGCTTGGTTCAGATGATTTTCTGCTTCTTCTTTGGAACACTTCAGTAAGACCATGACAATAGCGGTTTTGACCATGCCGCCAGAATCGACTCTTGCTTTTTCAGCTTCCTCACGAGTACAACCAGTTGCTGACATGATAATATTTTCTGCACGTGAAATCAGCTTCTCATTGGACTGCTTGACATCGACCATTAAGTTCTGGTAGACCTTGCCGTTAAGAATCATAGAACCGGTAGATATCATGTTCAATATCATTTTCTGAGAAGTCCCTGACTTCAAACGAGTGGAGCCAGTCAATACCTCTGGACCATTGTCCGGTTCAATTGCGAGATCTGCATGTTCTCCGATTTTGGAATTTTTGTTACATGCAATAGCAACAGTGCGGCAACCAAGTGACTTTGCATAATCCAGTGCACCAATGACATATGGGGTGCGCCCGCTTGCGGCAATTCCAATAACAATATCTTCTTTCTGACAATTAATCTTCTCAAGATCATTTCTTCCAAAGTTTTCATGATCTTCGGCGCCTTCAACTGCTTTGATAAAAGCATTTTCGCCACCGGCAATTAATCCGACCACAGTATTATAGGAAACACCAAAAGTTGGCGGACATTCCACAGCATCCAGAAGTCCTAGTCGTCCACTTGTGCCGGCACCGATGTAAATTATCCTTGCATGTTTTGCAATTGATTCAGCACTCCACTCGATTGCTTTGGCAATCTGTGGAAGCACTTCCTGAACCCCTTTGACGACATTCAAATCTTCTTTATTCATGGTGCGTACAATCTCTAAAGCACTCATTTCATCAAGATTCATCGTCTCCGGATTTCTTTTTTCAGTGGTTAATTTGGAAAGATCAACCATAATTCATGTTCCTCCTTGTTTAAACAATTTATAATGGGTATAATCATTATATACATAAAATGAATCGGGGTATATATGAAAATTTCGTATTCAGAGATTTGCATCAATCCTTCGATGCCAATTAAGCAGGCAGGCTTTATCCAACAGACTAAACCAATCTATTCTTTTCATGATGATTTACATGCAAGGATTCTGTCATTGAAGGATGAGAATAAAACAATCCACATGATTTCCTGCGATGCTTTGGGTTTTCCATATGCATTTCAAAAGAGCATACAGGCAGCCCTTCAGGCAGAAAGCAGTCAGCCGATTGATATAGTGGTCAGCTGTACACATACTCATTTTTCGGCAGACCCAGAGGATCCCCGTTTTCAGAGTGAGGTTGAAACGAAGATCCTAAATGCAATACATACTGAACAATATCGTGAAAGTGATTCGTTTGGTATCTCCTTCCAATGTGTTCCATTTGAAGGAGTTGGGAAAAGCAGAATATCACATCATGATGCGACTGTTCTTTTGCAGTTGCTGACAATTTATGATCATCAAAATCCATGGATCCGTTTAATCATTCATAACTGCCATCCGACAATTCATCATGGTGATACGCCATACTTTACGGCTGAATATCCCGGATATGTCATTGCTAGATTGAAAGAGTTACATGAAGGAGTGCATTTTAGTTTTCTGCAGGGAGCAGCCGGAGATGTATCGACACGCTTCACGAGACCTTCGCAAGATTACGAAGGGGTGAAATACCTTGGCAGCAAACTTGTTGATCAAATTGAAGAAATGAGCAGTCAGAATGTAAAAATCTTATCGTTTAATGAGATTGCATATGATTCGCAGTTCTTGAAGCTTGAACACGAGCTCCGCTCTATTGATCTTTCTCAAATAAGAAGTGATATTTCTGAAAGGGAGAAGGATGAAATTCAATTAGGCGCGAAAGTAAATGCTTATTTGAATGCACATCCTGAAAGACTTCAAAGTGCTTATATGATTTCTGGTGTGCGCATTGGAACATATCATCTGGTCTTCTGCCCGAGTGAAGCATTTTCCTGCTATATTGACTGTATAGATTCTTCAAGGACAGCACTGGTCTGCTATTCCAATGGATATGGGCCATATATGACCGGAATTCATGATGATTTCATTACATATGAATCTTTTACAGATACTTTGACGGAGCAAACAAAAATGAAGTATATGGAAATCATTAAGAAAGAAGGGAATATTTGATTTTGTTTGTAATATGAAGCGAGAATCGCATCATTTATGTCGACTTTTTGATGAAAATCCAATATATTAAAACAGAATGTTTGAAAGGATACTAAATCATGGTTATCCATGGGGGAGAATGTGTGACATATGATAAAAAAGTATTCAGGTATTTATAGAATTATTTTGCGTAGGATAAAAAAAGGCACCTATAAAGTGGAACAAATGATTCCTACAGAAAGAGAACTAACAGATGAATTTGGCGTTACACGTAACACGGTTCGACGTGCTATTGATGAATTGATCAGTGATGGGTATCTTTATCGTAAACCTGGAAGTGGGGCTTTTGTATGCAGCCAGCCAATTCCACGTTCGATGCAGCGACTGTCAATAAATCGTGACCGTGAAATGCATAAACGATATAAGAAAATTACGGTTCATGTATTGAATCTTGAAGTATTAACAGGTACGGATATTCAAACGGATATTCTTGGCCTAAAGAGCTCAGCAAAGGTCTATCATCTTCAGAGAGTACAGTATGGGGATGGCAAGCCGATTGTCTATGAAAGCATCTATCTTCCATTTATGTATTTCTCAAAGATAACGAAAGAAGAATGTGGCGTGAGTGTTGAAGAGATCATTGCAAAACATGCACAGTTTGATACTTCACGTAGACGTCGGAAAATTGTAGTAGAAGCAAAAGAATCTACGAAAAACACATCATCGTATCTGGAAGTTCCAATACGAACAGCATTATTAAAACTAAAAATCACAGTTTTCGTTGGTAAAGTACCATATTATTATGGATCTGCTTCCTACCCAGGCCACTCATATACATTCTTGGTAGATGATTTATAAGATTCATTCAGAAAATCGAAATGTGATTTGATTCCACTGAAGCAGACAGCACAATGAAGTAAAGTGTTGCTAGCAGAGGTGGATTTTTTTATTGATATAAGGGAGCAACTTATATAGAAAGAAAAATGATCTTGTGTAAATTTGAAGAAAAAAGTTTCGATTGGCTCAAAATAAAGGTATAATCTCGATGTTATGAATAAAAATGTTAAAGGTGCAGTCCTTTCCATCTTCGGCGGAGCCTGCTGGGGATTGAGTGGATCGTGTGGGCAATATTTATTTACACAGCAGGGCATGGACAGTAAATGGCTGGTACCGATCCGTTTAGGATGTGCTGGTATTTTATTGTTCGTATACTGCTTTTTTAAGTATGGTAAAGAAAAGACATTTGAACCTTGGCGGACAAAGAAGAATACATTTGATCTCTTTATTTATGGGCTTCTAGGCATCAGCTGCTGTCAGTTCTTATACTTTCTGACCATTCAATTAAGCTCTGCCGGTGCGGCAACGATTCTGCAGGACCTTTCACCAATCTTCATTTTGTTTGCGACATGTCTCATTGATAAACGCAGACCGAGAGGAACGGAAGTTGGTGCGATTGCCTTAGCTATGGTGGGCGTCTTATTGATCACAACGCATGGTTCCTTTAACAGCAGTGCAATTTCTTTCGCGGCATTACTGGCAGGTATTGGCTGTGCTTTCTGTGTCATGATCTATAACGTGGAGCCTAAACAATTATTAGAACAGTTCCCGGTCACAGTCCTGCAGGCATGGGCATTCTTGATGGGCGGTGTTTTCTTTACTTTGGTATTCCATACTTGGACAATTGCGTATACGCCTACATTCTTAGGTATCTTAGGCATCTTGTTTGTCATCTTAGTCGGCAATGTATTAGCTTTCACTTGTTATATCGAAGGAGTGCATCTGATCGGACCATCGAAGGCAATCCTGTATGGCTTCTCGGAGCCAGTCACAGCAGCTCTGGTGACATTCTTGTTTATGGGCAGTCCATTTACTGTGTGGGATGGTCTTGGCTTTGTATGTGTCTTTCTGATGCTGGTGTTGATTTCTCGAAAGAAAGCAGAATAAAAGGCAGAATCTGCCTTTTTGTTTACTTTGATTGGGTATCATTTTCCTGACGATTTGTCTTACTAGTCAGGAGTTCTTTCAGTTCTTCTGGGTCGGTCGTTTGCTTGGTTTGTTTCTCTATCCGTTTTCTTTTGCGGGCAAGCGCGTTTTCATCATACTGCTGCATGCGCCGCTCGAATTTCTGCTTGGTATGCTGGGTGTGAAGTATTTCATTTTCTTTTTTCTGTTCCCGCAGAATAGCGTCTCGCTTCTGTTCTTTTTTCACATCCTGTTTTATATGTTTCATTAGATCCAGACAGATCAGAATCTGGGCGATGGGAAACGCAACGAAGGCAAAGTCTCCAAAGTTACCGATGTAAGAACCGTCCGTTAAGAAAACAATAAAGATAAAAATACTGATAACAATACCGGCAACGGCAGCCATCTGCTTATAAAATAGATTCGTCATAAGTTCTGCCCTTTTCCGGCATCCTGATTTTCTTGTTTGGTCAAGAGGCTGCTGTATTCTTCTGGACGGATCTCTGTTTGATGGATTTCCTCTGCCATGCATTCATCCAGTTCTTTCTGATCCTGCTGTAATTGATTTTGTCGGTTCTGTGCGTCGGCAGCTTGTTCCTGCAGTGCTTTCCGCTCATGGCGAAGAGTGAGGATATACTGCACATTGTTATAGACGAAAATACCAAGGCAGATGATCACAACAAGCAAAGCATCTTCCGAGACATCATCAAGGAGCTGCGTGATGCCACAGCAGACAACGGCAGTTTCGAGAACAGTTAGACCGATTGCGCCAATTTCTTTGAAAAGAATGCGCATTCTAGTTCTGCTTCTCTTCTGTATCAGAACTGGTCAGATGATCTTTTGCCAGCATTTCTTTCAGCTCTTCTGGATCGGGTTCTGCAACCTTTGCGTTACGGACGTCTTCTGCTAAAGCATCATCGATGGATTCTCTTTGCTGTTCTAGCTTTTCTTCTCTTGCCTGTTCGCGGATACTGGCGACGTGTTCCTCAACGTCCTGATGATCTAAAGCAACCTTCTGACGATACAGAGACACAATGTAGTCAATGCTGAGATACGCATCAACGGCTAAGAAGCAAAGCATAAAGATATCCATACCTGGTTCATATGTACTTGATAGAAGGTCTGCTCCAAAGAACAGCATCAGTAAAGCATCGCCGGCAATCATGACACCGGATAAAACTTGTTTCAAAGTAATTGGCATTGCAAAATCCTTTCTTTCTTAATCCATTGCGTCCATGTGGACACTGCGTACATGGGCCAGCTGTTTTAATTCATTGGTGATCTCATCGACCGTTACATTCACTTTCGAGATATCCAATGAGATCAGTACATTTGCCTTATTGGCTACAGGCAGTGCCTGTGAGATCGTCAGGACTGAAGCATGGAGCTCACTCAGCTTGGATAAGACAGAGTTCAATACACCAGCTTCATCCTTTAAAATCATCGACAATACGACATGTCTGCCTGCGGTAGCAGAATCAGCAGAGAAGACATAATCCTTATACTTATAATAGGTATTCCGGGAGATGCCTGCTTTCTGCACGGCCTCCGTGATTGTCTCTGCCTCATGAGATTCTAGCAGATTTCTAGCCAGAATGACTTTATCCAGATAATCCGGCAGGATTTTTTTATTAACAAATAGATAATCGGAACTCATTCGTTCTCACCTCGGATCTCGGTACCATTGGATGGATGTACTTCTTTTATGACCCATGCACGATTCATTTCAGCAACAGCTTTTTCTACCCGTGCGTTGACAGGTTTCCGTGAGATCAAGAGACACGTTGAACCAGAACCACTGATCAAAAATACACCATTGCATTCTTTCTCACATAACTGCTTTAAATCATCAAAGCCAGGAATTAACTGCTTACGGTATGGCTCGTGGATCGCATCACGCGCTCCAATCTGCAGCATGGATAAGGATCCTGTGCGCAGACCTTCAATCATATATAATTCATAACTGCCATTGGCAGCGGCAACAGCACGTGGATAGGATTCCGGCAGGATGGCTCTGGCTTCTTCAGTGTTGACTTCAAAGTCTGGAATGAAGACGGTGTAGAACCAATTGTCATTCAGATCCAGCTTATGGGATACATACCGATCCTGGTAGATTGTTGAAGCAGTCAGACCGCCAAAGAAACATGGCGCCGCATTATCAGGATGGCCTTCCAGTTCACTGGCATATTGGAAGATATCATTGTCACTCAACGCATCATCGTGCAGAGCACTGGCTGCTGCCAGCCCTGCAACAATCATGGATGCAGAAGAACCCAGTCCGCGGGAGACAGGGATATCACAATGGAAGACTGCATGAATGCCGTCTTCTCTGCCTATCTTTTCCATCCCGTAGTGATATGCGCGCAGGAAAAGATTATCCGCATTGTTAAAACGTTCTTCCACATTCTCCAAGCGGTCCTCATCGCACACTTCAACTTCAAATGTATTGTAGAGGTCAAACGACATTCCGAGGCAGTCAAAGCCAGGGCCTAAGTTTGCGGATGTCGCTGGTGCTTTAATCGTCAGCATGGGCAATCTCCTTCATGCGCTGGGCTATCACATGCATGCCATCTTTTACTTCAATGGACTTTTCAAAACGGACAGGGAGCTGCTTCAGTTCGGCAAGTCCTGCTGGTATCTTCATGTCGGAAATCTTCTGAAGTTCTTCCATCGCCGCAAAGTCATCCGGAATATCTTTACCGGCAACGGCCTTTAAGACATCATGAGAGAACTTGTACGGGGAAGCGGTGGACAGGACAACACAAGGACGGCTATCCTTTGTCTCCTGCTGGTACTGGCGCATTGCATGCAGGGCAACCGCTGTATGTGGATCGATCAGGACCTGTTCCTTCTTAAAGAGTTCCTGCATCGCTGCAGCACAGTCTTTTTCACTGGTCCAATATCCGCAGAACTCCTGCTGGATCTTCTCTTTTAAGGAAGCCGGTATGGTATAGGAACCATTCTCTTTTAACTGCTGCATCATGGTGCGGATCAAAGCATCGTCATTGCCGCTCATCATGAACAGCAGACGTTCCAGGTTGCTGGAAATCAGAATGTCCATGGATGGAGACATGGTTGTATGGAATGGCCGCTGAATGGAATAGACACCGGTCTTTAAGAAATCGGTCAGGACGTTGTTGCTGTTGGAAGCACAGATCAGCTGATGGATTGGCAGACCTAACTGCTTTGCCATATACCCGGCGAGGATGTCACCGAAGTTTCCAGTCGGCACAACAAAGTTGACGGCATCCCCACAGTGGATGGCACCTTCTTTGACGAGCTTGGCATAGGAAGAATAGTAATAGACAATCTGTGGAACGAGACGGCCGATGTTGATGCTGTTGGCAGAAGAAAGCGTGACACCTTTCAGTGATGCCGCAACTTCTTCATCCGACATGGCCTGTTTGACCATGCGCTGGCAGTCATCAAAATTTCCTTTGACCGCAATGACTTCCACGTTCTTTCCCCGGCTTGTCTGCATCTGCCGTTTCTGAATTGGGGAAACACCAATTTCCGGGTAGAAAACAGTAATGGCGGTATGAGGTACATCCGCAAAGCCAGAGAGGGCTGCTTTACCGGTATCACCGGAAGTCGCTGTCAGAATGGCAATCTTGTCATTCCGTTTTTCTTTTTGATAAGCGGCCGTTAATAAACGCGGCAGAATGGTCAGTGCAACATCTTTAAAGGCACTGGTCGGTCCATGCCACAGTTCCATTAAATAGCCATCAGAAATCTTCCGTAATGGTACAATTTCTTTGGCATCGAATTTTGCGTCATAGGCACCATTCACGCATTGCAGGATCTCTTCCGAAGAATAATCAACCAGCATTGTGCCGATGATCTTTGCCGCAAGTTCCGGGTAGGAATCATTAAGAATCTTTTCTGGATCGATATGGCCGGTAATCTTGGCTGGTGTGTAAAGACCGCCGTCTTTGGCAAGACCATGGATGACCGCTTCATGCGCGGATACAATTTCTTCACAATTTCGAGTGCTTTCGTATTTGATCATAATATTCTCCTTGATTCCATTTCTTAGAAATGATACTATGTTTGTGTTTTAAAAACAAGTGTATCTGTAATAGAAACATTTTTGAAAGAGGAAATGAGTTATGAAAATTGGATTGTTAGGACATGGCGTTGTTGGCAGCGGGGTACGTAAGATTGTGGACCGCCAGGCAACAGCGGAATTAAAGAATATGGAGATTGTAAAGATCTTAGTGAAGAATGAATCAGAAATGACCGATGCACGGATGACGATGCAGGCGGATGATATTCTGGAAGACCCTTCCATTGATACAGTATGTGAATGCATGGGCGGCCTGGAGCCAGCCCACAGCTTCATTAAGAAAGCATTAGAGAATCATAAGAATGTTGTGACATCCAATAAAAAAATGCTGGCAACCTTTGCGGAAGAATTGTTTGATTTGGCACAGAAGAACGGTGTGACACTGCATTATGAAGCATCCGTCGGCGGCGGCATTCCATGGATCCATGAACTGACGCAGATTGAACGGATTGATACAATCCATTCTTTCACAGGCATTTTTAATGGCACAAGCAATTACATTCTGAGCCGGATGGATCAGGAAGATAAAGATCTGGAACCGATGATCAAAGAAGCACAGGGATTAGGCTATGCTGAACGAGATCCTTCCGATGATATTGACGGCTTGGATGTCCGCTATAAAACAGCATTGACTTCCTTGACAGCCTTCCATGCGGCAGTCGATCCAGAGGAGATTCCAACCTATGGCATCCGCAATATCAGTAAAGAAGAGATTGCTTACTGTCATGCACATGGGTATGTCTGTAAATTGATTGGCAGCGGTGAAGTGACGGAGAAGTTTGTATCCATCATGGTCCGTCCGTTCTTCTTAAAGAAGGAAGATCTCTTCGCCAGTGTTCCGTTGAACTATAATGCGTTATCCTGTGAATCGGATACGCTGGGAAAAGAAGTCTTTGTGGGCCAGGGAGCTGGCTCTCTGCCGACAGCACATGCAGTTGTGCAGGATCTGATTGATATTGCCCAGCAGAAAAAGAATTCTTCGTTTCCTTTACAAAAGAAGTCAGTATCCACAACAGGCAAAGAGGGCATCTATTATATCCGTACAAAGAAGATTGCCTTATTTAACAATGAACTGATTGGAGAGAGGGTTGGCAGTGATGCCTTCCTGACCAAGAAGATCTCCTTTATGGATCTGCGCGTTGCAGTAGAAAGCATGAATGATGAAACATTATTCTTAGCGGAGGTGGCAGAATGATCAAGGTAGTGAAGTTTGGCGGATCATCCGTCGCAAATAGTACGCAGTTTCAAAAAGTCAAAGGGATCGTGGATGCAGATAAAGATCGTAAATTCATTGTGACCAGTGCATGCGGAAAAGAAACGCATGAAGATCATAAAGTTACGGATCTTCTCTATCTGTGTGCAGCACATATTCGTTATGGCGTTTCGTATGACAGTATCTTCCAGCTCATTGAAGATAAATACATGAACATCAAAAAAGATCTGGGATTGAAGACAGACCTTGCGACAGAATTTCAGCGCATCCGTGATGTGATCGACCGCGATCTGAATACGGATTATCTTGTATCCCGTGGAGAATATTTAACCGGTCTTCTGCTGGCGGAATACTTAGGGGCGGAATTTGTCGATGCGGCTGAAGTCATTGCTTTCCACTACGATGGTTCCATTGATCTGGAACGGACAGCGGAGTTATTGAACCGTCACATTGAAAAGGGAAAGAAACTGCTGGTGCCGGGATTCTATGGCGCACTGCCAAATGGTGTCATTAAAGTCATGAGCCGCGGCGGTTCCGATATTACCGGTTCCGTCATTGCCAATATTGTGGATGCGGATGTCTATGAGAACTGGACCGATGTATCCGGCTTCTTGGTAGCAGATCCACGTATCATTGATGATCCGGTGCGGATTCCCCGCATTACCTATAACGAACTGCGTGAGATGTCCTATATGGGTGCCAATGTCCTGCATGATGATGCGGTCTTCCCAGTCCGTTCCAAGAATATTCCAATCAATGTCCGGAATACCAATGATCCGGAGAACCCTGGGACAATGATCCTGAATGACTGCAGTGAGATGGATAAGAAAGAACCACCGCATGCGGTCACTGGCATTACTGGCCGGAAGGACTTTACGGTGATTACGATTGTTAAGAGCCACAGCAGTGCGGAAGTTGGCTTCCTGCGGCGGATCCTGTCAATCTTTGAAGAATATCACGTCTCCATTGAAAGTGTTCCAATCACGGTAGATACATTCTCAGTCATCGTACAGACAAAGGCTGTAGAAAAGTGTCTCTATGAAATTGTGTCCCGTTTAAAGAAAGAATTTGAACCAGATGATTTAAGAATTGAAGATCATCTGTCAATGATTGCCGTTGTGGGCAGAGGAATGAAAAAGGTGCCAGGCATGTCCGGTCAGTTCTTAAGCGAGTTTGGTAAGAACGGCATCAATATCAAAGTCATCAACCAGTCCAGTGATGAGTTATCCATTGCGGTAGGTGTCGATGACCGTGACTTTGAAAAGGCCATTCATGCCATCTATGAAAAGTTTGTTGCCCAAGCAAGGAGAGAACAATGAAAATCGGAATATTAGGAGCTACTGGTGCTGTCGGCAGACAGATGCTGGTATGCATTGAAGAGAGAAAACTGCCAGTCGATGAGGTCCGCGTCTTTGCCTCACAGCGTTCGGTAGGTAAAAAGATTCCCTTTGCCGGAAAAGAACTGAGCGTTGAACTGGTATCCCAGGAACGCTTGAATGGTCTCGACTTCGTCTTAGGTGCGGTTTCCAATGCCTTGAGCAAAGAGTACCGTCCGATGATTGAAAAAGCGGGTGCTGTATATGTCGATAACAGTTCTGCCTTCCGTATGGAAGAAGGAGTCCCGCTTGTTGTCCCGGAGATCAATGGGGAAGATGCACGCATGCATCATGGCGTCATTGCCAATCCGAACTGTTCCACGATTATCACGATGATGGCCTTGGCTCCGATTGCTAAGATCTCACCAATCATCGCTGTGAATGCAAGTACATATCAGGCAGTATCTGGTGCCGGCATGAGCGGCATTGAAGAATTACAGAATGAAGTGGAAGCCGTACGCACAGGGGAAGCTGTGACACCATATGTCTTCCCAGCACAGATTGCGTATAACTGTGTTGCCGAGATTGGTTCTTATCTGGAGAATGGATATACTACCGAAGAAATGAAGATGCAGAACGAGGGAAGAAAGATTCTTCATCTGCCCGCATTAAAAGTAACTTGTACCTGTGTCCGTGTACCAGTCTATCGTTCGCATTCCATCTCGGTGACTTTTCTGACAAAGGAAAAGATTGCCGTAAAGCAGGCGGAAGAAGCAATCCAGAATTTTGCGGGTGATGTGCTGTGCAGTACGCATGTACCGACGCCATTGGAAACAAGTGATCAAGACCTGGTGTATGTCGGCCGGATCCGTCAGGATCTATGCAATGAGAATGGATTGACATTGTGGTGCTGCGGCGATCAGATTCGTAAGGGTGCTGCCGCAAATGCGGTGGAAATTATCGAATACTTGATAAAGAAGTAGAGAATGATCAGAAAAGATTCTGATCATTTTTCTTTGCGTTGAAATAACATGCAGGCATGTATAAACAAAGCATGCATACAAGAACGATGATTCACCCCAAAACAGAACCATACAATTTCTTGAATATGACCGAAAACGATACAATCTTGCAAGTTTGTCTCTCATGTAACCGTTTACATGTGAAAAGTTTAACAATTAATGTTCCACGCGCTGAAAAAGGTGTTATGATGCGACACAGTGAATGTTAAATTAATCACAAGTATTTAACATTCGATAGAAAAAGAGATGAAAAATATGACGAAGATTGTTTTAGCAGGTGCATGTCGTACAGCCATCGGTAAAATGGGCGGCGAATTAAGTACAGTTCCAGCAGTGGATTTAGGTGCAGCGGTTATCAAGGAGTCATTGAAGCGGGCAGGGATTCAGCCAAGCCAAGTGGATCAGGTCTATATGGGAAATGTCATCCAGGCTGGACAGGGACAGAACCCAGCCAGACAAGCCTCTTTGAAAGCAGGTCTGCCAATTGAAGTTCCAGCGGTCACCATCAACGTGGTGTGCGGCTCAGGACTGGACGCAGTAAACATTGCGGCTGAGATGATTGCTGCAGGAGATGCAGACATCGTTGTTGCAGGCGGCATGGAATCCATGAACAATGCTCCATACCTGCTGCCTCATGCACGTTTCGGATATCGGATGAATACACCAAAGGATGGTCTTGTGGATGCAATGGTGCATGACGCATTGTGGGATGCCTTCAACGACTATCACATGATGATCACGGCAGAGAATGTTGCTGAGCAGTGGCATCTGACAAGAGAAGAATTAGATGAGTTTGCAGCGGCCTCTCAGAATAAAGCAGTTGCTGCACAGAAGGCTGGCCTGCTGAAAGATGAGATTGTTCCGTTCGAAGTGAACATGGGCAAGAAAAAGGGCATCGTTGTTGTGGATACCGATGAGGGTCCGCGTGAAGGACAGACCCCAGAGATCTTAGCAAAGCTGAGATGCTGCTCTGGAAAAGACGGCGGCGTTGTGACGGCCGGCAATGCATCTGGTATTAACGATGGTGCTGCAGCAGTTGTTGTCATGAGCGAAGCAAAGGCAAAAGAACTTGGCGTTAAGCCAATGGCAACATGGGTTGCCGGATGCCTTGCTGGGGTTGACCCGAGCATCATGGGTGTTGGCCCAGTTGCCGCAACCAGAAAGATCATGAAGAAGACAGGTCTGACGATTGATGACTTTGATCTGTATGAAGCAAATGAAGCATTTGCAGCACAGAGCTGTGCTGTCGCGAAAGAATTAAAGTTTGATCCTAGCAAACTGAATGTCAACGGCGGTGCGATTGCCTTTGGTCATCCAGTAGGTGCTTCGGGAACACGAATCCTTGTGACACTGCTCTATGCAATGCAGCAGAAGAAGGCACATCGAGGTCTGGCAACATTGTGCATCGGCGGCGGCATGGGCTGCGCAACCGTTGTTGAAAGAGAAGACTAAGAGGATATGAGCTTTGTTGATTATGAAACAAAGGGCAGCATCGCTGTTATTACGATGAATCGTCCCAATGCCTTGAATGCATTGAACTCGGAAGTCTTAGAGGATCTGGATCATGCATTGAATGCCGTGGATCGAAAGACCATCCGTTGTCTGATCATTACCGGTGCTGGTGAAAAATCATTTGTTGCAGGTGCCGATATTGCAGAGATGTCCAGCTTGGATAAGCAGGGCGGCAGTGCCTTCTCAAAAAAAGGAAATGATATTTTCCGTAAGATTGAAACGCTGCCGATCCCAGTGATTGCAGCTGTGAATGGATATGCATTGGGCGGCGGCTGTGAGCTGGCAATGGCCTGCGACTTCCGTATCGTTTCTGAAAATGCTGTCTTCGGTCAGCCGGAGACAGGACTGGGCATTACGCCAGGCTTTGGTGGAACACAGCGTCTAGCACGCTTGATTGGTGCTGGCATGGCGAAGCAGATGATCTTCACTGCCCGCAATATCAAGGCGGATGAGGCATACCGTATCGGATTAGTCAATGCGGTTGTCGCTGCCGATCAATTGATGATCACAGCAGAAAAGATTGCTTCACAAATTGCGAAGAATGCACCGATTGCCGTAGCCAACGCAAAGGCTGCCATCAATGAAGGCCTCGAAGTTCCGATGGAAGAAGCTGAACAGATCGAAGAGAAAAAATTTGGCGACTGCTTTGCAACACATGATCAGAAGGAAGGCATGAGTGCATTCCTTGAAAAAAGAAAAGAAAAGAATTTTATCAACCAATAAGGGAGAAAAGAAAATATGAAAGTTGCAATCATTGGTGCCGGCACAATGGGCCGCGGCATTGCTCAGACATTTGCGCAATGTGATGAAGTTGAAACAGTATATCTCTGCGATATTGAAATGGAATATGCAGAGTATGGATTAAAGCAGATTGTCACAGTCTTCTCAAAGAAGATTGCCAAGAAGAAGATGACACAGCAGGAAGCAGGAAAGATCCTTTCTAAGATCAAGACTGGCAAAGATGAAATTGCGGTCGATCCAGATCTGGTTGTGGAAGCTGTTGTCGAAGATATGGAAATGAAGAAGAAACTCTTCAAGCATTTACAGAATGAAGTTGTTGAAAATCCTAACTGCATCTATGCATCGAATACCTCTTCTCTTTCGATTACCGAAATTGGAATTGGTCTGAAGAAGCCGATCATCGGCATGCATTTCTTTAACCCAGCACCAGTCATGAAGCTGGTCGAAGTCATTGCTGGTCTGAATACACCAAAGCAGACCGTTGAGGCTGTCAAAAAGATTGCTATCATGCTGGATAAAACACCTGTACAGGTGGAGGAGAGTGCCGGCTTTGTTGTGAACCGTATTTTGATTCCAATGATCAATGAAGGCATTGAAGTATACTCGGAAGGTGTTGCGGATGTTGCCGGTATTGATAATGCGATGAAGCTTGGCTGCAACCATCCAATGGGACCGCTGGAATTAGGCGATTATATTGGTCTCGATGTGGTGTTGGCCATCATGAATGTTCTATATACAGAAACCGATGATTCCAAGTATCGTCCAGCACTGCTTTTGAAGAAGATGGTGCGTGGAAATCATTTAGGTGTTAAAACAGGAATCGGTTTCTATAAGTATGCCGATGGTACTAAAACACCAATCGATGCAGTACCGGAAATTGCAGTTGCTGCAGTAGAACGTACGAAAGATAAGAAAGCTGCATAAAAGGATAAAAGCGTCAGTGAAACAGGAAACTGTGATCTGACGCTTTCATAGAAAATGAAAATGGAGGAAATAAATATGGATTTTCAGCTTGATAAAAAGCATCAGATGGCACGCCGGTTATTTCGCGAATTCGCTGAGAATGAAGTAAAACCGCTTGCGATTGAAACGGATGAAAAAGAAGAGTTCCCAAGAAAAACAATTGAAAAGATGGCGGCCAGCGGCTTCCTCGGCATTCCTGTGGCGAAGGAATTCGGCGGACAGGGATGTGATCCTTTAACATATGTGATGTGTGTCGAAGAACTTGCAAAGTGCTGCGGTACTACCGCGGTTGCATTGTCTGCACATACTTCTTTATGCTGTGATCCAATTGCCCAGTTTGGTACTCAGCAGCAGAAAGAAAAGTTCTTGGTTCCATTAGCCAAGGGAGAAAAGCTTGGCGCATTTGCTTTGACAGAACCAGGTGCCGGTACCGATGCGCAGGGTGTTCAGACACGCGCAGTGGAAGATGGTGACAGCTGGATTCTGAATGGATCGAAGTGCTTCATCACAAACGGAAAAGAAGCCGATGTCTATGTCATCGTTGCATATACAGATGTCGTTACAGATGCAAAGGGAAGAAAGAAAAAGAAGTTCTCGACCTTTATCGTTGAAAAGGGCACACCAGGATTCTCTTTTGGCACCAAAGAAAAGAAGATGGGAATCCGTGGATCCGCAACTTATGAACTGATCTTCCAGGACTGCCGGATTCCGAAGGAGAACTTATTAGGGGAACGGGGAAATGGTTTCCCAATTGCCATGCATACATTAGACGGCGGCAGAATCGGGATTGCAGCACAGGCACTGGGAATTGCCGAAGGTGCCTTTGACAGAGCTCTTGCCTATGTCAAGGAAAGAAAACAGTTCGGCCGTTCGCTGTCGCAGTTCCAGAATACACAGTTCCAATTAGCAGATATGGCGGTAGAAATTGAAGCAGCACAGTTACTCGTCTACAAAGCTGCCGAAGCCAAAGCGGTACAGAAGTCCTACTCGGTGGAAGCAGCGAAAGCGAAACTCTATGCCGCAAGAGCAGCCATGGATGTCACCACAAAATGTGTTCAGCTGATGGGTGGTTATGGATATATCCGTGACTATGAAGTTGAACGGATGATGCGTGATGCAAAGATCACAGAAATCTATGAAGGAACATCCGAAGTGCAGGAGATGGTCATCTCCGGTGCACTGCTGAAGTAAGGGAAAGAGGCAGAGATGATGAAAATAGTTGTATGTATCAAGCAGGTGCCGGATACCGAAGGCGGTGTAAAGTTTAAACCAGATGGCACATTGGACCGTGGTGCGATGATGGCAATTATGAATCCGGATGATAAAGCTGGATTGGAAGCTGCTTTGCGGATCAAGGATGCCGATCCTCAGAATACGAAGATCACTGCATTGACAATGGGTCTGCCAAAGGCAGATGAAGTACTGCGGGAAGCAATGGCAATGGGAGCAGATGAAGGTCTGCTGGTCACTGACCGTGTTCTTGGCGGTGCCGATACTTGGGCAACATCTTCAACCATTGCAGGTGCTTTAAAGAATATGGAATATGATCTTGTCATCACCGGCCGTCAGGCAATTGATGGAGATACAGCACAGGTTGGCCCGCAGATTGCGCAGCATTTAGGGATTCCGGTCATATCCTATGCATCCGATATTCAGGTAGAAAATGGATATGTAACAGCGAAGCGTCAATTCGAAGACCGTTATCATATTGTCAAAGCGAAGCTGCCTTGTCTGTTAACAGTACTGGGAGAAGCTACCCAGCCGCGTTATATGCAGCCAGGGAAGATCTTTGATGCATATGATGCAGAAGTGACCGTATGGGGACGCAGCAATTTGGATGTCGCTGATGAAAATATTGGTCTGAAGGGTTCGCCGACGGTCATTGCCAAGGCATCGGATAAAGTTGCGAAGGGCAAAGGTATCGTGGTCACACCAGAGACTGCAAATGATGCGGCGGATTATATCATTGCACGACTTGCAGAAAAGCATGTAATTTGAGCAGAAGTATCGAACACAAGGAAAGGCGAGGAAAACAAAATGGATTTAAGTGAATATAAAGGTGTGTTCATCTTTGCACAGCAGGTCGACAATCAGCTTTCGAATATCACATTGGAGTTATTAGGAAAAGCAAAAGAACTGTCTGTCAGTTTGGAAGAAAAGAAGATCACTGCAGTGCTGCTTGGCTCAGATGTCAAGGGACTCTGCGATGAGTTAGCAGAATACGGTGCCGATCAAGTCATTGTCGTTGATGATCCAGCACTGAAAGAATATCGTACCGAACCATATGCCCATGCATTAGCTTCGGTCATCAATGCGTTTAAACCAGAGATCATGCTGGTTGGTGCAACAGCCATCGGCAGAGATCTTGGCCCACAGACATCTGCCCGTGTACATACAGGATTAACGGCAGACTGCACACAGCTGGAGATTGGGGATTTCCCACTCAAGCCGTTGCCAGGACATGAAGCAGAACAGCTGCATGGATTATTGTTAATGACACGTCCTGCTTTTGGCGGCAATACCATCGCAACCATTGCATGCCCAGACCATCGCCCTCAGATGGCTACGGTACGCCCCGGTGTGATGAAGAAATTAGCACCAGTCAAGGGTGCCAAGGCAGAAGTCGTTGTATTTAATCCAGGCTTCCAGGAAGATGTCCGCTATGTTGATATTTTAAAGATTGTAAAGGAAGTATCGACAGCTGCAGATATTCAGGATGCGAAGATCATTGTCTCCGGCGGCCGCGGTGTCGGCAGCCAGGAAAACTTCAAGATGCTGGAAGATCTGGCCGAAGTGCTTCATGGTACCGTTGCTTGTTCACGTGCTGCGGTCGATGCTGGATGGATGCCGAAGGAACTGCAGGTCGGACAGACCGGTAAGACCGTTCGTCCGCATGTTTATTTTGCAATTGGCATCTCTGGTGCAATTCAGCATGTTGCAGGAATGGAAGAATCTGATATTATCATTGCGGTCAATAATGATCCATCTGCACCAATCTTTGATGTTGCAGATTATGGGATTGTTGGCGATCTGAAGAAGATTGTTCCGCTTCTGACACATGGATTGAAGGCGGAAATTGCAAAGAAAGCAGCATGAGAGAAGATGAGGGAAATGGAAGAAAAAGTATATCGAATATTTGTTATTAATCCAGGTTCAACATCGACTAAACTATCACTTTTTGAAAATGAAAAGCTGGTCTTTGAAGAAAATGTATTTCATGACTCTACCGTATTGAGAAAATTTGGGGATATCAATGCCCAGCTGGATTACCGTATGGAAGTCATTGAGCAGTTCTTAGCAGACAATCATATCGATCTGCATGGACTGGATGCGGTTGTTGGCAGAGGCGGAGCCTGCTGGCCAATGGAAAGCGGCATCTATCAAATTGATGAGAAGATGGTAGAGGATACCCGCAACCATGTTGCTGGGCTGTACCATGCATCCATGCTTGGCGTGCAGATGGCACAGAGAGTCCATGATAAGTATGGTGCTCAGATGTTCACGGTTGATCCAACTGTTGTGGACGAATACTGTGACCTTGCCCGCATTACAGGTGTGAAGGGCGTCTATCGGAAACCGGCATCTCATGTATTAAATACGAAGGAAGCTGCCAGACGCTATGCCGCATCCATTGGCAAGAAATATGAAGAGCTGAATCTCGTCGTCTGTCATATTGATGGCGGTATTACGATATCTGCCCATGCCCATGGCAGAATGATTGACGGTAACAATGGCGGCGGCGGGGAAGGACCATTTACCCCGACCCGGATGGGTTCTATGCCGATTACAACTTTAACAACGGACATGAAGGATGTTGCCAATGAGCAGCTGCGTGTTCTGTGCAGTGCCGGCGGCGGTTTCTCCAGCTGGTTCAATACCTCGGATTCCGATGCTATTCACAAGAAAGTCGAAGCAGGGGATCCTGAATACACAAGAATCTGGCAGGCGATGGTCTATCAGATCACAAAATGGATTGGCGCGATGTCGGTTGTTCTCAAAGGCAAGGTAGACGGTATCGTTTTGACCGGCGGCTTATTGCGCTTTGATGATATCGCCGAACAGATCAAGGAATCCTGCAGCTGGATTGCACCGATTGCGGTCTATCCAGGCGAGTTCGAACAGGAAGCGATGGCTTTCAATGCATTGAAAGTACTGCGTGGAGAACTCAAGGCAAAGACATATTTAGGTCATCCAGTATGGCAGGGATTTACAGATCAGAAGTAAGTTGCTTCTAAGGAGAAAAGTGTATGAGCAGAACATTTAAAGATCTCTTCTCGGAGATTTCACAATGTGATAAGAAAATACTGTCCGTTGCATGCGCGCAGGACGAACCTGTCCTGGAAGCGGTCAAGGAAGCACATGAACGCGGCATCGTCGATGCTATCCTGGTTGGCGATGAAGCATTGATCAAGCAGATTGGCACCAAGCTGGGCATGAATCTTGCGGAATACAAGATCATCAATGTTGAAGATAAGATTGAAGCATCTTTGACAGCCGTGAAATTAGTTCATGACGGTAAAGCCGATATGTATATGAAGGGCATTCTGCCGACGAAGGATTTCTTAAAGAGTGTATTAAATAAAGATGTCGGCCTGCGTACCGGCAGACCATTATCGCATGTCGCTGTCTTTGAAATTCCTGGCATCGATCATCTGCTGTTCCTTTCGGATGTTGCCTTTATCCCGTATCCAACATTGGAAGATAAGAAGGCAATGATCCAATACTGTACCGAAGTGGCTCAGGCATGCGGTGTTCCAGAACCAAAGGTCGCACCGTTAGCTGCGGTCGAGACAGTGAATCCAAAGATGCCGGCTACCGTAGATGCAGATGCACTGCGTCAGGCATGCGTGGATGGAGAACTGAAGGGATGTGTCGTAGATGGTCCATTATCGTTGGATATCGCCCTCTATGAGGCTGCTGCCAAGGAAAAGGGTGCTGCGGACCGTCCGTGTGCCGGCAAAGCAGACATCTTGATCTTCCCAGACATTCACAGCGGCAACATTACCTATAAGGCAATTGGACACATGGTGCCTAACGTCAAGGCCGGGGCAATGCTGACAGGGACATCCTCACCTGTTATCCTGACTTCCCGTTCCGATTCCAAGGATGTCAAAGTCAATTCAATCTGTTTGGCTGCGGTCCTGTCGGAGCATGTGAAGAAACAGCACTGAAATTTCCTAAAAATAGACAAAATAACCGGAATGTTCATTCATCATGTGTTTCCGGTTTTTTCGATTTCAATGTGCTAAAATAAACGTATAAGGTTCCTATAAAGAAGGGAAGGCTATATGAATATGTTCCAAAAGACAATTATTGGTGCTGCAATTATTGCGGCTGCGGCAGGAGCGGTTGTTCTTGCAAAAGTCCTGAAAGATGAAAAAGAGAAGGACGATTCCGAAGAGGAAGACGATACAGAAGTCCATTTCATCAAGATCGATGATGATGACGATGACGTGGAAGAAGACAATACGCCAAAGTTTGATGCTTCGGATAAACCGGCAGAAGTACAGGAAGTCTGCGGTGTGTATCCGTATCTGAATCCAGATTTTGTAGAAGAGATGCTGGCAAAGAACAGTGAGTTCAATGCGATGTTTGAAAATGATACCCTGATCCAGATCACCCATCATGTGACATTCAAGGAACACACGGATCTGGAAACATTCCTGGATATCATGGATGAAGCAGGTTACATCTGTGTCCAGTTATCGGATCATGAGATGACCGCACAGAAGAAGCTGTTCACTGAAGAAGGCGCCATCCTGAGCGATGTACTGAATGTGGCCAATCAGACCGCAGCTCTGCATGGCAGCTATGAAGGACAGACCGTATCCAAGTAAGAAACTGAGCTCTCGCAAGAGAGCTTTTCTTTTCGAAATCTGGAAACATTCGCACATTTCTGTGAATTCTAGTATATTAATACCTAGGATTGAGGTGCACTATGGATCAGGAAGATAAGACAGAACAGCAGACGGAAGCAACCGAAGAAACAACGCCGGCGGAAACTACCGCAGGACCTGCCGAAACAGGGAAACCAAAAAAGAAGACGGGGATGACGCCGCTGATTCTTTTAGCAGTCTTTGTTGTGGTAGCAGTCATGACCATTGTACAGATGAATAAAGGAAATGCCTCCGGTGGATGCTATGTCGTTCCTAGGTCCGCTTTCGGCCAGGCACCGCAGCAGCAGTGGATTGAGGCAGATACTGCCCCAGAAGCAGATTATCTCGCTTCTTTCTCATTGAGCGTGCCGGAACAGCCATCCGCAAAGTATACCGAAGCTCATTACTGGGTCTACACCAGTCAGATCTATGAGATCCGCTATGCCAACAGCAATGACGAAGAAGGCTTACGGATCACCAAAGGAAATGTCTGCGGCAATCCGGTCTATGATGTCGATCAAAAGTATAAGAGTACAAATATTATTGATATCGACGGCAAAGAAGTGACGGAATATGGGGATGAAACAACCGTTTCGATCGCGACCTGGGTCGATGGAGATTACAGTTACTGTATTGGTGCCTGGAATGATCCGCTCACCAAAGAAACAATGGATGCACTAATTGCACAAGTGAAGTAAGGATCTGCGATACAGCAGATCTTTTTTGACAGGGTGCAGAAAATTTAAATCATGCTATAATAGTTGCGTTTTTGAGAGGTATATATGATCAAGGCTGTATTTTTAGATTATACAGGAACAATCCTGCAGTTACGCGGAACCGATTTTGACGAAATGGTCAATTGTTTTACTGAACACAGCAATATAAAAGACAAGAACGAAGCTGTGAAATGGTACTTCGATCATTTAAGAGTGATGGAAAGAGAATGTTATCAAGATACATTCCTGACCGAAGATGAACTGATCATAAAGCTTTTAGAAAAAGCAGAGTGTGAAGTCAAATTAAAGGCAGACAAGAATCAGATACATACTTATATGCAGAACTTTTGGATGTATGCACCATTGTACAGTGATGTACAGGGCTTCTTTGATTTAGTGAAGCTGCCAATCTATATCTTAATGGATAATGCAGGAGACTATGCCAAGGTCTGTCTGCGCAGAAATAAGCTCCATGCGAATGGTATTGTCTCTGGGGAAGATGTGAAAGCATATAAACCAAGAAAAGAGATTTATTTAAAAGCACTGGAGATGGCTGGCTGTAAGCCGGAAGAAGTCATCCATGTCGGCGATGATCTGGAAGGCGATGTTGAAGGCGCACAGAATGCGGGCATCACACCGATCCTGCTGGACCGCAAGAGCGAACATATGGATGTTGACTGCAAGCGGATCCGCAGCTTGTCGGAATTACTTCCAATGATCAAGCGTGAAAACGGGAAATAAAACAAATTGCTGTATAATAAGACATGTTGTAAGGAGAAGCCATGGGAATTATTGATGTAAAAAATCTGAATTTCTCATATGACGAGAACACGGAAACCATTAACAATGTGTCTTTTTCTGTGGAAAAAGGAACGTATACGACCATTATTGGTCAGAATGGTTCTGGTAAATCAACCATCGCAAAGTTGATTACCGGCTTGTTGGAGAGAAAGAGCGGATCCATTGAAATTGATGGATTGGAATTGACTTTAGAAAACTTAAATGCCATCCGCAATAAGATCGGCATTGTTTTTCAGAACCCAGACAACCAGTTCATTGGTTCAACGGTCCGGGATGATATTGCGTTTGGCCTGGAGAATCATCAGGTCCCGCAGACGGAAATGGATGGTATCATTGATGCCAATGCCAAGCGTGTCCGCATGACCAAATATCTGGATCAGGAGCCGACCCGTTTATCCGGCGGTCAGAAACAGAGAGTGGCCATTGCCGGTGTCTTGGCAATGAAACCGGAGATCTTAATTTTTGATGAAGCAACTGCTATGCTGGATCCACAGGGAAAAGATGAGATCAAGAAAGTCATCATGGACCTGCATCATGAAACTGGACTGACGATTGTATCCATCACTCATGATATTGATGAAGTGGCCGCATCGGATGCTGTCATTGCTTTAAATGAGGGGCAGGTCGTCATGACCGGAACACCGGATGAAATCTTTGCCCAGGAAGATACATTACGCAAGATCCAGCTGGATATTCCATTTTCAATGAAACTGGAACATAAGTTGAGAGAGAAAGGCCTGAAGCTGGACCGTTATATTACGATGGATGCGTTACTGGAGGAACTATGCCGATTACATTCGAACATGTAAGCCACACGTACAGTGAAGGCACGCCATTCCAGTATGCGGCATTAAAAGATGTCAATCTCGATATCCGTGAAGGAAAGATTACCGCCATCATTGGTCAGACGGGTTCGGGAAAGTCTACTTTGGTACAGCATTTAAATGCACTGCTGCTGCCAAATGAGGGACAGATCCATATTCTGGACCGTGTTATTACGGCTGGCGAAAAGCCAAAGAAACTGAAGAGTCTTCGGGGAGATGTCGGATTGGTTTTTCAGTTCCCGGAATATCAGCTGTTTGAAGAGACCGTATTAAAGGATGTTGCGTTTGGCCCAAAGAACTTTGGGGTCAGTGAAGAAGAGGCTGTCGAAAAGGCAAAGAAGGCACTGAAGTTAGTGGATCTGCCGGAAGACTGCTATGAGAAGTCACCGCTGGAATTATCTGGCGGACAGAAAAGACGGACGGCAATTGCGGGCATACTGGCAATGGATCCGAAAGTCCTTGTCTTAGATGAACCAACGGCTGGCTTAGATCCAGCCGGCACAAAAGCGATGATGTCGCTGTTTTATGAACTGAATGCAAAGTACGGCAAGACGGTTCTGATGGTCACACATGATATGGAAAATGTCTTTACATATTGTGATGATGTCGTTGTCGTGGAAGATGGTTCCATTAAAGTCCATACCGATGCCCAGGAGTTCTTCCGGGATTCGGCATTATGCAGATCGATGAATATTCTGCCGCCGGCATTAATCCGGATGCGGGATATGCTGAATGAAAAAGGCTTTGCGATTCCTGCCGATGTGCAGGATCTGGATGCCTTGGCAGCGTATATTGCAAAGCAGGTGAAGAGCCATGAATAACTTTACCTTAGGCAGATATCTGCCAATGAATTCACCAATCCACCGTCTGGATCCACGGGCAAAGATTGGTGCGATGCTGATTGCACTTGTTGCCATCTTCTTCCCAGCAGGCTGGACAGGCTACGGCATTCTTTTTGCAGTCGTTGCCGGTGTCATTGTATTATCAAAACTCTCCTGGGGCTTTATCTGGAAAGCAATGAAGCCAATGATGTTCATGCTGTTCTTTTTACTGGTCATTAATATCCTGGTCGTAAAGACAGGAAATGTATTAGTGATGATTGGTACGTTTGGCATTTACAGTGATGCGGTCATGCAGACATTGTATATTGCAGTCCGTTTATTATTGATGATCATGATCACAACGTGTCTGACAGCGACGACCAAGCCGCTGGATATGACACTTGGTATTGAGGACTTGTTAAAGCCATTCCAGAAGATTGGTGTTCCTTCCCATGAGATTGCTATGCTGATCTCAATTGCACTGCGTTTCATTCCGGATCTGATTGATGAGACGGAACGTATCATGAAGGCACAGGAGTCCAGAGGTGTGGATATGAAGGAAGGTAAGCTGTCGGAACGTGTGATGGCAATTCTTTCTTTGATTGTTCCGTTATTTGTATCTGCCTTCCAAAGAGCGGAGGATCTTGCCAATGCGATGGAAGCCAGAGGGTATGCGCCAGGGGAACCACGGACGCGTTATAAAGTATTAAAGATGGAAAGAAGAGACTATATCCTGCTGTTGGGTTCTGTCCTGCTTTTGACATGCATGATATGGCTGGCGTACTTTGCATGATGCATCGTTATGCATGTGTGGTTGCCTATGATGGTGCCAACTATGAAGGCTGGCAGTCCCAGACCAGAGGCACTTCCATTCAGGAAAAGATTGAAGAGATCTTAAGCCGCATTACGGAACAAAAAATCAATATCATCGCCAGCGGCCGGACCGACGCTGGTGTTTCTGCATCTGCCCAGGTCTTTATGTTTGAAACCGAAAAAGAAATGAAGCCGAGAAAATGGATGGGTGCACTCAATGGTGCACTGCCAGGAGATATTCATATCATGGATTGCCAGGAAGTAGATCCGGTGCTGTTTCATGCCCGCTACAACGTGCGGTGGAAGAAATATGTCTATCGCATCAATGTCGGACCTTATAATGTCTTTACCAAAGATACCGCATACCAATGCCCTGTACCGCTGGATGTGGAAGCGATGAAGCAGGCAATTCCTTACTTGATTGGCACGCATGATTTCACTTCCTTCAATTCATCTCCATTGAGTGAATATCCAGATCAGGTACGTACGATCTATGATATCCAATTGGCATCTGCCGGGAATCAGATCATTCTGACGTTCCGCGGTAAAGGCTTCCTGCGCTTTATGGTACGCATGATGAGCTCTGCATTGATTGAAACGGGGAAACATAAATACCCGCCCGAACATGTCAAAGAAATATTAGATGCTAAGGCAAAAAATGCTCCGCATAAAAATGCTCCGGCATGCGGCCTGCGTTTGGAAGAAGTCAATTACTTTGAAATCTGTGCGCTGAATGAACAAGGCATGGTAAGAGAATATCTGTTTGGTAATGATCTGCCGGAAGGAATTTCTCTAGAAGAACTGGAACGCCGGGTCAAAGAAAAAACGGACGACCGGATGTATGTATTTACTTCCCGTCATTCGCAGGAAAATCTTGGCTGCTTCTATTTGACGAATGGCCAGGGGACACTTGCAGTCTTTGATGCCAAGGATCAGGCAAATGCTTTATCCTTGAAAGAACAATTAGAGACTTGGCTGAATAAACAAGAACTAGTAAACCATTGTGAGATTGTGGTAAAGAATGCATCACGATAAGAATTGGAATTCTAAGTAAACGAAAAGAGATTACAGGACATGCAGAATACTGTCCTGTAATTTTTTTATAGTGCTATAATGCAAAACTGTTGTAATGAGAAAATTGAATTCTCAAAGGGATAACAAGATGAAGAAAGCGTTCCTAATATGTTTCACATCAGCAGCCACGGCATTGATGAGCGGGTGTGCAGGTACAAGCACAAAAGCTGCAGACAGCAGTACAAATACAGAGAATGGTATTACGGAAGTAAAAGCATTGGATCAATCCATTACGGATCATGGTTTCACCGTGGTCTGGAATGGCAGTGAAGATACAAGCAAAATGAAAGATTATCTGGTAACGATCCAGAATGGCCAGGATAAGACAGAAGTCCAGGCAAGTACGAATCCATCTGCTGCCGCAAAGTACATCAACGCCTTTTATGAGAATGGCACTGGCGATCTGCAGGAAAACGGCAAGGTCGTTGAAAAGGCAAAACAGATTTTGCAGCATGCATACACAATGAAGGATTTAAAACCTGCATCGCAGTATCAGATCAGTGTACAGGTGGAATATACCGATGGCAGCATATCTTCTTCGCAGAGCGTAACAGTGACAACCGCCGCAGAGAGCGATGCTTCAAAGATTCTCAATGTAGAAACGTATGGAGCCGTTGGTGATGGCGTGCTTGCGGATGATCAAAAGGGTACTGCTTCTTCCGGCACCTTAAATACAGCAGCCATTCAAAAAGCGATCGATGCTTGTCCAGAGAATGGAACAGTATTGATTCCAGAAGGAAAGATCTATCTCTGCGGACCAATCCAGTTAAAGAGCAACCTGACATTGGATGTGGAAGGGACATTGCTGGCAACAGCAGATGCTTCCCAATACAGCAATCCGTATGATACAGATTCTTCCAAGACCGGACAGAAATCTACAGCATTTATTTCGGCGGATGCACAGAGTAAATATGAGAACATCAAGATTGTCGGCAATGGTACGATTGATGGCAATGGCTGGTGTACCATCTCAAATCACAATACAGCCAAGGAAGACTTTCCAGAGTATGCCTCGGGAAAAGATTCCAACATTGCAAAAACAGGAGCCGGCCATCTATCGGATGCACAGTTTGAAAAATACAGTGCACAGGGAGATAAGAAAGCCTATGCCTGCCGTTCCAATCTTCTTTCGCTCAGTGGAATTGACAATCTCTATGTTGGGGATGGCATTACCTTGTCCAATCCATCCATGCATACACTCAGTATCAGCAAGTGCTCCAATACAACGGTCAACAATGCCATCTTCTCAACGTATAACTGCAACAACGGTGACGGCATCGATTATTCTGCCAGCACCAGTCCATTCACGGTCGTGAACTCGGTCTTTAATACCGGTGATGACTGTGTCTGCTTTGCGGCAAGCAAAGAGACGACCGGGCATGCATGGATCTTTGACAACTACTTTGGCCGAGGACACGGCGTCATTGCTTTAGGCAGCAATACCAACGAAGGCATTGAAGACGTTACTGCAGAAGATAATGTGGCGAATGGTACGGCGGTCGGTCTGCGTGGCAAATCACAGTATGGCAATGGCGGCGGAGCATGGAATATCATTTTCCGCAACAGTGCTTTAGCGAACATCACAGATAATGACGGTGTTCCATTCATGCTGACAAATGATTACAGTGCAGCCTCTAAAACGGGAGACAATGGTGCACCATGTTTCCATGATATTTCTGTATCCAACTGTACGGTCAATGGTGCCAAGAAGGCGTTTATCTCTGTTACTGGCACTGCTAAGGATGCTTCAGGAACGGATTACAACATCACAATGAACAATCTGTCCTTTGCCTATAGTGCCTCGTGTGCGGACAGCAGCGATGCCAATACCAGTGTCATAAAGAATGTAAAAGACAGTTCCTTCCAGGATATCCGGATCTACGGGGTGACGCCAAAGTGGAATCTAGAGGAAGACACGCTGTCCAATGTGACGGTAGAGCAATAGCTTCTGTTCTAAATTTCCGCATTTGGTGCCGCTTTTTGGCGATTTTGAATCGAAAAGAAGGAAATTGCCATGGATTTAGGTGAAATGGAGTCCCAATCGAAAAAAACGTTTGACTTAAAGGATTGAAATGCCTAGAATAATATACGGCACTCCATGCCAAATGTAGCCCCGGAAACTACATATTGAAAAAGGAGAATATTAGATATGCGTCAGACAACAATGATTAAGCCTAGTGAAGTTGTCCATGCGTGGTACGTTGTAGATGCAACAGACTGCACATTAGGAAGACTCGCAACAGCAGTAGCAACAGTATTAAGAGGTAAGAACAAGCCAACCTATACACCAAACGTTGACTGTGGCGATTACGTAATCGTAATCAATGCAGACAAGGTCAAGGTTACAGGTGACCAGGACCACAAGAAGGAATACTTCTCTCATTCTATGTTCCCAGGTGGACTTCGCGTTAGAAGCACCAAGAACATGCGTGAAGATTACACGGTTGAATGGGTAGAGAAGGCCATCAAGGGAATGCTTCCTCATAATAAGCTGGGTGATGTACAGCGTACACATTTATTTGTATACGAAGGTGCAGAACATCCACATGCAGCTCAGAAGCCAGTTGAGCTGAAGGTTAAGTAAGGAGGATATTGACAGATGGCTACAGCTAAGAAGAAGACAGTATCTTATGTCGGAACAGGACGCCGTAAGGAGTCCGTTGCCAGAGTCTTTATGACTCCTGGTACAGGTAACATTACCGTAAATGGTGTTTCATTAGATGAGTATCTTCCTCAGGCAATCCTGAGAATGATGGTCGTTTCACCATTAGTCTTAACAGAGACAAAGGACCAGTTTGATATCAAGATTAACGTCGCAGGCGGCGGATATGCCGGCCAGGCAGGCGCTATGCGTCATGGTATCTCCCGTGCACTTCTTGAAGCAAGCGCTGATTACAGAGCTGCATTAAAGAAGGCTGGCTTCCTCACACGTGATTCTCGTATGAAGGAAAGAAAGAAGTACGGCTTAAAGGGTGCGAGAAGAGCACCACAGTTCTCAAAGCGTTAATCGTTTTGCACTGTACATGGTTCAACGAAAAAGTTCTGGAGATTTCCAGAACTTTTTTTCTGTTTATATGTTTTGATATCCTTCACAGTTTTCAATAACTTCTTTTGGCAGGTCATTGTTCTGTGTGATGGTCGTATGTTGGAAGATACAGTGATGCAGGATAGAATCCTTACTGATTCCGTGTGCCGTAATGGCAGAACAAGGCTGCCAGGTATGGTCATAATTGAGATAGCTGCCAGTAATTTTTAAAGAATCAAACAGGAAGTTCTCCAAGACAGGTACGGTTTCAGCCGGAATGCCGTCATCGTTGAACCCGACAGGATGAATCTGTACCCGTGGTGTAATGCAGCGGTAGACTTTGATGTTTTTCACATAGCCGCCGCGTTTTTTTGTTGCTTTGATCTCAATGCCGCATTCCGAATTTTTTAGGTCACAATCCGCAATGATGACATCTTCCACACCGCCGGACATCTCTGAACCGATACAGATGCCATGGCCATAGACAGAGCGGCAGTCAAAGACACGGATCTGCTTAATTGGACGATGAATCTCATTGCCCTGAGGATTCTTGCCGGATTTGATTGCGACCGCATCATCACCCGTGGAGAAGGTACATGCATACAAAGCACAGCGGGTGGAACTGTCAGGGTCCCAGCCGTCACCATTCCAGACGCCATCGGATTGAATCAGACAATGATCCGTAATGATGTTGCTGGAATAGATAAAATGAATATTCCAGGAAGGACCATATCCTAACGTTAGACCAGTGATCCGGACATTGTCACAGTTGGACATATTGATCAGCCGTCCCCGGCAGCGGAAGGGAATGGTTTCTTCCTTTTCACAGGAAGCGACTTCTTCCGGATGTGATGCAAGATATTCCTTGATGTTCTCTTTTTCAATGGCCGCACAGTTCTTTGCTAAAGCGGATCCGCCGCCGCGGATCTCACCATGCCCATAGATCAATACATCGGTGCAGTTCGGTCCGCTGGTATGGTCTAAAGTGCCAAGATTTAATAAACTGCGGTAGCACATCCTCTCGGTTCCTTCAAAGCGGGACAGGATCCGCGGCTCATAGTCCGCGGGATCTTCACTCCCTTGCAATACTGCACCTTTCTCCAGATAGAGCGAGGAATGACTATGCATATTTATGGCTCCGCTCAGAAAGACACCTGCGGGAAGATAGACAGTACTGGTTTCATCACAGTCATCGAAAGCTTTCTGCAGGGAAGCCGTACATACTTCATTTGGTTTGCAGAAATAAGGTTTCTTTGTAATATCCAAGCGTTTCTTTTCCGGCAGCGTATGGAAGGAAAAATTCACATCATCTAAAGTGAAAGTGTAATCTGTATCAGCATCTAACGAATCAAATTCGACGTGGCTGTTGACCGCAATCTTCTGCCTGCCATGGAAGGCAACCAGAACATCTTCTTCTTTTTGTGCTGGGTCCCACCAGATGGAAGCAGTATGGTCGGTCACTTCTTTGTGTATTTCTCTTAACATTTAATCCTCTTTTCTTTCCGGCATTGCAGGAATGCCGTATGCACTTTTCGCTGCAGTTACTGCATTAACAATCGCTTGCGAGACTGCTTTTGCAGCCAGGGTGCCGACAAGATTGATATCCGCTTTTACTTTTCCGGTTCCTAAGGCATATAAAGAGTCTCCGTCATACATCGTATGGACGGGACGGATGGCACGTGCCATGCCGTCATGAGCCATGCCTGCAATTTTGGTCAATTCGGTCTTATTGAAAGAAGAATTTGTTAGCACGGCACCGATGGACGTGTTAGAGCCCATCTGTACATTGGTTAAGGATGCATAGAGAGCTTCTTCACTGTTGAACCACTGTTGCTTAGTCGCATCATAGGCACCCGCGAGGATCTGATTGGTATTTGGGTCATAGACATCCCCCGCACTGTTGACACATACAACAGCACCAACTTTCAAATCACCAATCTGATAAGCAGCTGAACCGATTCCACTTTTCATCATGTACTGCGGGCCGCAGAACTTGCCGCAGGTCGCACCGGTCCCGGCACCATAGCAGCCATCCTGATAATTGTTTTTCTCTGCATTCATGCATGCCTGAATCCCCATCACGGCATCCGGGCGTACGTCTGCTTGACCGCAGCCGAGATCTAAGATGCAGGAAGCGACGACAATCGGCACAACCACATCGTTGCCAACAGGAAAGCCGATTCCTTTCTGTTCCAGGTACTTCATGATGCCGCCAGCGGCATCTAAACCATATGCGGAACCGCCCGACAGCAGTACGGCATGGACGCCGTCGTTCGCTGCTAACGGATTCAATAGGGCACTTTCCCGTGAAGCAGGCGCACCGCCCCGGATATCAACACCGCAAAGCGTCTTTTCCTCTGGCAGGATCACAGTACAGCCTGTGCCTGCCTGCATGTCTTCTGCATTACCAATATGAAAACCTTCGATTTCATGAATTTGAATATTTTTTAGTACTGTCATAGATTCACCTCATCAATAGAATAAATCATTTCGTCGATTTTCGCAGGAAAATGATAGAAAACGTAAGAAAAATATTACTCAATTCACTCACACCAAAAATTCTGCAATGCGTAATATATACAATGATTGATGGTACAATAAGTCGAATCGGAATAAAGGAGGCGATGAAAAATGGTTCCAATGACAGTCAATGATTCCATTGTTTTTGCTTATGTTGTCACAGATATCGCCTGCTTGTGCTTTATGCTGCCAATCATGCGAAAGATCAAGACAACTTTCGGCAGTGAGATGGAAGCACGTCTGTTCATTTCGATGGTTTCCTTTTTTGTCGCATACATTGTTTCCGATGCCGGAATGATTTTTTTCCGGCAGATCAATACGGTTACACCGTTCTGGTTTAACTATTTCATTGGAATGATCCATGAAGCTGCATTATTGATGGTCGCGTTCTTCTGGTTCCTGTTCGCAAATGTGCGGTTAAAGAACCGTTATATCGATCTAAAATGGTATAAGATAACGATTTCTCTGCCATGCATTCTGGATTTTATCTTGATTGCGACTACACCTTTTACAAAATTGATCTTCTATTTTGATGAAGCGGGCTTCTTTGTACGAGGTTCCTATTATATGCTGCAGCCGGTTGCTATTCTGATCTATATCTTTATGACATCTTTCTTAGCTACCATGAAGAGTTTCCACACCGCGATTCCAAGTGAAAAGGTCAAAGCAGTATCCTTGATCAAGTTTATAGTACCGCCGGCTATTGCCAGTGCCCTGCAGCAGATCAGTCATAATGTACCGACCGTCAGCCTAGGCTTAGCACTTGCCGTTTATCTTGTGTATCTGGATATGCTCGACATGCAGGTATACAACGATTCCTTGACGGGATTGAATAACCGCCGCCGGGCAAAGTACTTCTTGTTGGATTGCTTGGAAACAGCGGATACAAAACCGTTTGTTGTCTATATGATTGATGTGGATTACTTTAAAGAGATTAATGATAAGTATGGCCACAGTGAAGGTGACCGTGCCTTATGCATCGTTGCGGATGCCCTGAAAGCTACCGCAAACCAATATGCTGGATTCACTGCACGCATGGGCGGGGATGAATTCTTGATTGTGATGAAGTATAATGCTGGAGTGATACCGGAGCACATTTCGACGACGGTAAAACATTACATCGATCGAAAGTGCCGGGATGAAAAGATTCTCTATCAGATCAATGTCAGTATTGGATATATGATCTGTAAATCGAAAGAGATATCCATTAATGAACTGCTTGTGAAAGCAGATGAAATGCAGTACAAGACAAAACGTGAGCACCACGGGAAAAGTATGCAGGAATGACCGGGGAGACCTGGTCATTTTGACCAATTGAAAATTTACGGGGGAAGGTAACAGGAAACATGTTTTATATTACGATCAGTGAATCGGGAATGTTGACATATCAGATAGCGAGTATTGGCTGTTTCCTTTTTATGTTGCCGATTATCAAGAAATGCAAGTCGACGTTTGGCAGTGAGATCCAGACCAAGTTGTTTCAGACCACTATTGGGTTCTTTCTGTTATTTATCCTTACGGATGTGATCATGCTGCACTACCGGGAAAACAATCCTTTGATCCCGCCATGGCTGTGTGATGCAAATACAATTGTGAATGAGATATCGCTGACCTTCGTTGGTTTCTTCTGGTTTCTTTTCTGTGCCGCAAGATTAAATATCCAAAGATTTGATTCTCGTTTGTTTAAAATGTTGGCATCAATTCCGATGGCAACGGAAATAATCTTGTCAGTAACCTCCCCATGGACGGGGCTGTTCTTTACCATTCAGAATGGTCTGTATCATCGGGGACCGTTGTATCTTGTGCAGGCAGGGTCGGTCATGAGCTATCTGGTCCTGACGGGAATCATCGCATCCGTGAAGGCAGCACATACCGAATCAAAAGCAGAAAAAGTAAAAGCGCTGTCACTGATCAAGTTCATTCTGCCACCGGCGGTTGCTGGTTCGGCACAGGTCGTAACGCACAATACACCTGTCATGACGATAGGCGTCGCTCTGGCCATCTATCTTGAGTTTATTGATATGCTGGATATGCAGGTCAACAATGATGCTCTGACGGGCTCAAATAACCGCCGCAGAGCAGAATACTATCTGACCGACTGCATTGAAGATGCAGAAAAGAATCCATTCTGCATTTATATGATTGATGTAGATCATTTCAAACAGATCAATGATACGTATGGTCATGGAGAAGGAGACCGTGCCCTATGTATTGTGGCAAGTGCTTTGAAGAGTACGGCAGAAAAATATAAAGGATTTGCCGCCAGAGTCGGTGGTGATGAATTTGTCTTAAGCATCTTCTATCGAGACGGTGTTGTGATTGAAGATATCTCAGGAACGGTGAATCAGTTCATTGATGACAAATGCAAAGAAGAGAATACACCATACCGTCTGCAGGTCAGCGCAGGGTATCATCTGTGTATGGATAAATCAAAGCAGATCAGTGAACTGCTGAAGTCTGCAGATCAAATGCTGTACCAGAATAAGTTTGAACATCATAAGATCAATGAAAAGAAATGACCATGGAAGACCATGGCCATTTTTAGATTGTTTGGTTGTGCCAGAGCTCGAAACCTTGATTCATCGCAGAATCATAGACTGGCTTGAGATTGTCACTGAGGACATCATGGAAGAGATAGTAGTTGATATCGCGGACATAGAGCTGATTTAAAGCCCAGTCATTATTCAGGTTATTCTTATAGCAGCGTTTGAAATTCTCATTTACTTCCGGATCAGAGTAGATTCTTTCATTGAGAGTGTACTGCTGACGGATAAACTTTTCACTGTACGTTTCCCAATCTGGCAGGTGATTGCTCTTGGAAATGTTCAATTCTTTTTTTACGGGAATCAGATTCCACAATTCATCACTCGCAACGAAGGACCATGGCACAAAGTGATCAATATCATACCGTTCTTCATTGACTGGCTGATCCGAATAGATATCAAGAATCTCTGTTGTCTTCAATACAGATTTCCATAAGCGAGAAACATCCTGCAGCTTGCGTACCTGCGGTGCAAATAGTTTCTCAGTAATGCCAGGAACACCAGGGTTGTTCCGCTGTAAAAAGCAGACTTCATTGTACAGTGTCCAATCCATCAACAGCGTTTCATACTTACAGAAGAAGGCTGCCCAGTTTGCATCGATACAAACAATATTCTGCAGATTGCTGCTGCCTTTTTGAATGGTATACGGTAAAGGATTGCGGGCATGGATTTCATTAAAGATGGCAATCATCTTGTTTGGGTTATGCCAGATAGTTTCAGATAGTTTTACAGATAGGAAAGGGGACAAGAAACGATACGGAACATTTGTCGTTAAAGCATCCTTGCTCTTTCTAATGATTGGCTTGTATGCATGGATTGCTTCCAGGATTTCCTTCTCACTGGCTTCCGCTGATAATGAGCTTAAACCATAAAGATCATGAACAATGGACTCCAGCTTATTCCGTTTCAGTTCAGGAGTATCATATCGTCTTGGTCCAAGTTTCAAATGATAGGTATTAACGGTATACCAGGTCTTTGCAAGCATGTGATCAATCAGATCTTCAAAAGTAATCTCTCGCTTGCCTTGTACGACCGCATCCAGCAGACATTGGAACCAGAAGAATTTATAGCCCTGGTCGTTGTCATTTAAAACATTGGAAAAAGCTCGAATATCGAGCTCTGTATTTTCGGATTGTAGTGAAGCAACCGTGTTCTCCATTATTTTGTCTTTCTTGCGATGAGATTGATCCATTGTTCCTGGCTTCTGCCAGGACGGACATCGGTCGAAATCCATTCTTCTTCAACCACAAACCCCGGCTGTTCTTTCAACAGTGCATTCATGGTCTCTTCGGTCAAGTCCGTATAATACCGTTCGTTGCGATATCCTTGGAAATCGCCGTACTTAAAGGAGGTATAAAAAATTCCATCCTTCTTCAAGGCTGCATAAACGCTTTGAAAAATACCGGGAAGTTCTTCTTTTGTTAAATGAAGGATGGAAGCACAAGCCCAGATCCCGTCATATTGCTCTTTTTCATGGAAATCTTGGAACAGCATGGTCTTTACGGAAATTCCCGTATATTTTGAAGCTTTTTCTGCCAGCTTCTGGGAGCCATCCATTGCAGATACTTGATATCCTGCTTCTAGGAAGCACTTCGTATCTCTGCCGGAACCGCAGCCAAAATCTAAAAGATGCAGATCTTCCGGATTTTGGTCATGTGTCTTCTGCAGAACAGAAAGAAAACGGTGCTGTGCATCTGACATGTTGGCACTGACCGTATCGTTGGTGAACAAAGCTACATTTTTATTGTAGTAATCGATTGTTTGATTTGTCATAATGTTTGATTTCTATATCAATATTATAACGCAGGAAGCATCCGAAGGATGAAAATACAAAAAAAGGCGATATATTCGCCTTTTTCAGTGGAGCTAAGGAGGATCGAACTCCTGACCCCCTGCTTGCAAAGCAGGTGCTCTCCCAGCTGAGCTATAACCCCAATTAGTCAATGGAATGGTGGGCCTGAATGGATTTGAACCAACGACCTCACCCTTATCAGGGGTGCGCTCTAACCAACTGAGCTACAGGCCCGTTTCATCGACTGCCTGTTTATAATACCCCAAGGCTATTTCTGTGTCAACAATCTTTTTTCCCGGAAACCGGTATTTTTTTCATTCTTTCAAAAGGCGCGCGTTTGCGGTACATTTCCAGCTATGGTATAGTACACAAGTCATGAAAAAGGAGAAAAACGATGGAAGGATTTGTCGCTTGGTGGGCAGCACACATTTTATTGCCTGATTGGTTATCGGTATTTTTCGTTTCTATGATCCCGTTAGTTGAAGAAAGAGGCGGACTGATCTTAGCGAGAATGCTGAATATGCCGCTATGGTCTGGCGTGTTCTGGTGTGTCGTTGGCAATATTGTACCAATTCCATTTATCTTATTAGGTATTAAGAAGTTCCTGCACTGGTTAAGTGATCATCATTTTTCTAAGCTTGCTGAGTGGGTGGAGAATAAAGCAGAAAAGAATCGGCCGAAGATTGAAAAGTACGGATTCTGGGGATTAGCAATCTTTGTTGGAATTCCATTACCAGGAACCGGTGCTTGGACAGGTTCGTTAGTTGCGGCTGTATTTGATATGGATCTGAAGAAGGCATCTCTTTCTATTTTGATTGGTATCTTTATCGCAGCTGTCATTATGACAATTGTCTCCTATGGTTTTATGGGCGCATTGATCTCCTAAACCACAGGAGATTTTTTTGTTCTGCTGGAATAATTGTGGTTTAATTAATGAAACAAGAGGATACCCATGGAATATAGTGCATTGATCGTTGCGGCGGGGAGCGGATCCCGCATGGGACTTGGTTTCAACAAAGTCTATGCAAAACTAAAAGACGGACAGACCATTCTGGAACGTACGATTGGTGTTTTTCTGCGTGATCCAGACTGTAAAGAGATCATTGTTGTAACAGATCCGGAAGAATACCGCAAACGGATTCCGGCACGTTCCATCGGACGCATTGTTCTGTGCAGCGGCGGGAAGACGAGACAAGAGAGTGTCAACTGCGGACTGCAGGCAGTCACCCAGCCAATCGTCATGATCCATGACGGAGCACGGCCGTATCTTTCATTAAAGAATTTAGCGAATCTAAAGACGGCAATGGAAACCGAAAAAGCAGCACTGCTGATGATTCCATGCAAAGATACTATTAAAAAAGTGGTGAATGGTTATGTGGAAGAAACGTATGACCGCACAACACTGGCGGCTGCGCAGACACCGCAGGTATTTGATACAGAACTGATCCTGGACTGCATGGAGCGGGCAATCGAAGAAGGATTCACAGGGACAGATGATACGTCTCTGGTAGAAAAGTATTCTAATGTAAAAGTCAAAATGGTTGAAGGCAGTTATGAGAATATTAAGATTACAACCCCAGAAGATCTGAAATAAAAGTTCATCACAGGATGGACTTTTTTGATAAAACAAAAACGACTTGTGTATATAGGAGTATGAAATGTCCAAGATGTTTGAACGAAGATTCTGCGTATTTTTATCATGGTTCCAAGGGATGGTACTGCCGCAAGTGCATTTCTTTTGGCCGAGCAATGCTGGAAGAAAGTACGGCACCGGTAGCGTTAGAACCAATTGCACAGCAGAGTGAAGAATATACGCTACAGTATCCCTTAACAAGGAAACAGAAAGAGATCAGTGAAGCATGTCTGACAAATATTACACAGACGGATGTGCTGCTGAAGTGTGTCTGCGGGGCAGGAAAAACCGAGATGGTCGTGGCATCCATTGCGGCTTTTCTGCAGGCACAGAAGAAAGTATGTTTTGCGATTGCCCGCCGGCAGGTGGTATTGGAAGTGAAAGAACGTCTGCAGCAGTATTTTACGCATGCCAATGTCATTGCGGTATGCCAAGGATATACGGCCATTGTCGATGGAGACCTGATTGTCTGTACCACACATCAGCTGTATCGGTATCATCAGGCATTTGATCTGTTGATCTTGGATGAACCAGATGCGTTTCCTTTCCGCGGTAATGCGATTCTTCACGGCATTGCAAAAACAAGCTGTAAAGGACATATCATCTATCTGACGGCGACACCGGATGCCGCATTGACTGCACGCATGGAAGAGGGAACGCTGCAGTGCTTGACGCTGAATCAGCGGCCGCATGCAAAACCGATACCAGTTCCTGCTATCTTTGTCGGCCCAAAAGGGATCCTGTTGGTGAAGCTGCTAGTGTGGCTGGAAGATCATGGGGAACATCCACGTATGGTCTTTGTGCCGACCATCGCCTTAGCCAAACGTCTACATGTTTTTCTTTCCCTGTTTGAATCATGTGCAGTCTGCACTTCTAAGACCACCAATCGCGATGCGGTGATTGCGTCGTTCCGCAAGAAGCGGCACGGCATCATTGTAGCGACGACGGTATTGGAACGCGGGGTGACGATTCCCCGTGCGGATATCTGTGTGTATCAGGCGGATCATGGCATCTTTGATGAGGCAGGTCTGATCCAGATGGCAGGACGAGCAGGACGGTCGTTTGAAGATCCTTATGGGGATGTTCTGTTCTTGTGTCAGGAGCGCAGTGCCCTGTGTGAGCAGTGCCGCAGGAATCTACAGGAGGCGAATGCGTCATGCGGTGTGTAATGTGCGGCAAAGAATTTGGCGAAGGAAGCCTGCGGGATATTCTATTCGGGGAAGATCCGTTATGTGAGTCCTGCCGGAGCCAGTGGCTTCATCAGCCGCTGCGGTACTGTCTCAATGGAGTGCCAGGGGAAAGCAGCTACCGATACAACGAAGCATTCTCCAGCTGCCTGATCCAATACAAGGAGTGTGGGGATGAGGCACTGAAGGATGTCTTTTTGTTTGAAACAAGACGGCAGCTGGCCCGCAGGTATCGTGGATGGACCCTCTGTCTGATGCCCAGCTCCACTAGGAAACAAGAACAGCGCGGGTTCTCCCATCTGCGTGAAATGTTTGCTGGGATGGGATTGGAAATCCTGGAACCGTTTGAAAAGACGGAGGATATCGTGCAGAAGCAGCTGAGCTATGTCCAGCGTCAGCAGATGAAGGCAATGATCCGCTGGAAAGAAGGTGTGATCCTGCCGGAGAAAATCTTGTTATGTGATGACGTGATTACCACTGGGGCAACCTTAAAAGGAGCCCTGCAGTGCATCAATTTACAGGAACATCGGGTCCGAATTTACACGGTCGCAGCCGATACACAGGGGAAAAGGGCGAAAAAGGGTGCAGAATGGGCGTAAATATCGATGAAAATTGCCTTTTCATAGGGTAACCGGTATAATATATTAGTTGATTTTTGCGCTAAAAGGAGGATTTTATGGCCACATTCCTTTCTAACCTCTTTAACGAGGATGCTAGAAAAATAAAGAAGATTGAAACAAAGATTCAGCCGGTACTGGATCTCGCCGAAAAATATGCCGCGATGTCGGATGATGAACTGAAGGCAATGACCCCAAAGCTGAGGGAAAGACTTGCCAACGGCGAAACAGAAGATGATATTTTTGTCGATGCATTTGCGACCGCAAGAGAAGCGTGCCGCCGTGTCATTGGGGAATATCCATATCCGGTACAGCTGATGGGCGCTGCAGTGATGCAGGGCGGTGATATCGCTGAAATGAAAACAGGTGAAGGTAAGACACTGACTTCGGTCATGGCTGTTTACCTGAATGCGTTGAGCGGCAAGGGTGTTCATGTTGTTACCGTCAACGAATACCTTTCCAAGCGTGACTCTGAATGGATGGGACAGATCCATAAGTTCTTAGGATTGACAGTTGGTCTGAACCTGCGCCAGCTGACAAAGTCACAGAAGAGAGATGCATATCTCTGTGATGTCACTTATACGACCAACAGTGAATTAGGCTTTGACTATCTGCGTGACAATATGGTCACGGATATTCATGAGCGTGTTTTACGTGGACTGCATTTTGCGCTCGTTGATGAAGTTGACTCCATCCTGATCGATGAATCCAGAACACCATTGATCATTTCCGGCGGTCAGAAGCAGACAGCAAATCTGTATCTGCAGGCAGACCGCTTTGCGAAGTCTTTAAAAGAAGATGAAGATTATGAAATCGATGTCAAGGCAAAGAATGTCGTGTTATCAGAACAGGGCGTTGCCAAGGCAGAGAAAGTATTCAAGGTAGATAATCTGTTCAATCTTTCGCATACACAGCTGCTGCATCATATCAATCAGGCATTGCGTGCAAACTATGTCATGGCACGTGATATTGATTACGTGGTGGACGAAACCGATGATGAGATTGTCATCGTCGATCCGAATACCGGCCGTTTGATGAAGGGCAGACAGTGGTCCGATGGTCTGCATCAGGCCGTAGAAGCGAAGGAAGGCATCTCCATTAAGCAGGAGACAACGACATTAGCTACAATCACATATCAGAACTTCTTCCGTCTGTATGACAAGCTTGCCGGTATGACCGGTACAGCAAAGACCGAAGAAGAAGAATTCTTAGAGATCTATAACATGTATGTTGTTGAGATTCCAACCAATGTACCAGTCCAGCGTATCGATTATCCGGATGCGGTCTATGGCACAAAGAAGGCAAAGTTCAATGCCTTGGTGGATGAAGTCAAGGAACGTCATGAAGCAGGTCAGCCAATCCTGGTCGGTACAATTGCGGTCGAGACTTCGGAATTGATTTCCAAGTACTTACAGGAACGTCATATTCCGCATAATGTTTTAAATGCGAAGAATCATGAACGTGAAGCAGAGATCATTGCCAATGCCGGTCAGAAGGGTGCGGTCACCATCGCAACCAACATGGCAGGACGTGGTACCGATATTAAGCTGGGAGAGGGTGTCCGTGAACTGGGCGGCTTATGTGTCCTTGGCTCCGAACGTCATGAATCCAGACGTATCGATAATCAGTTGAGAGGACGTTCTGGCCGTCAAGGCGATCCAGGTATGTCTCGTTTCTATGTATCCGTACAGGATGATCTGATGGTACGGTTCGGTTCCGAGCGTATGGAAGGTCTGTTCAAGTCCTTAGGAGACGTTGCGGTTGAATCGAAGGCAGTTACGAAGAGTATTTCCTCTGCCCAGAGACGTGTGGAAGGTGTCAACTACGATGCCCGTAAACAGCTGCTGCAGTATGACGATGTCATGAGACAGCAGAGAGAAACAATGTATAAAGAGAGAGACTTCATCCTTGAGAATGAAGATGTCCATACAGTCATCGAGGATATGTTCAAGCGTGTGGTATCCGATGTCGTTGCATCGCATGTGGATCCTGAAAGCAAGAATGAAGATGTCGATGCGGCCGGCTTGATTGAAGGCTTGAACCAGATTGGTTTCAAGGATCTGATCAAGGTGGAAGATGTTGCTGGAAAGAACCGCTTGGCAGTGACGGACTTTGTCGAAGAAAAGGCATGGAACTACTACCAGGAAAAGATTGAACCGGTCAAAGAAAAGATCCGTCCAATTGAAAAGGATATGTCCCTGCGTACGATTGACCGTGCATGGTCCAATCATATTGATACGATGTCAAAGCTGAGAGATGGAATTGGTCTGCGCTCCTATGCCCAGGCAAATCCATTACAGGCGTATGTACAGGAAGGGTATACTCTGTTTGAAGACATGATGCATACCATCGCACAGGAAATTGTGACGTTCTGTATGAATGTGAAAGTCATCCCAGCAGAGCAGGCACCAAAGGAGGCTTAATGGAACTTTATGATATGAAAGTGAGCATCGCAAAGAATCTTGCGAAGCTCGAATCTATCGGCAAGTCTCTGGATCTGGAAGGCAAGAAGAAACAGATTGCGGAGAACAATGCGGCCATGTCGCATCCGGATTTCTGGAATGATCAGAAGGCAGCACAGAAGCTGATCCGTGAGACAAACCAGATGAAGGGATTAGCAGATGCACATGATGCGTTGATGTCTGAGTTAAATGATTTAAATGACAGTGTAGCAGAACTTTCGACGACCTTTGATCAGGATATGAATGATCTGGTCCAGGAAGAGTATACCGATACAATGAAAAAGTTCGGTGAATTTGAAATTCAAGTTCTGCTTTCCGGTCCGTACGATGACCATAATGCCATCCTGGAAATTCATCCAGGGGCAGGCGGAACCGAAGCCATGGACTGGGCAAGCATGCTGTACCGTATGTATATGCGCTGGACTGAACGCCGCGGCTTCAAGGCTACCATTCTGGATTATCAGGATGGAGAAGAAGCAGGCATGAAATCCTGCTCTGTACTGATTGAAGGCCCAATGGCTTACGGCTATTTGAAAGCAGAGAACGGTGTCCATCGCTTGGTCCGTATCTCACCATTCGATGCCAACGCAAGAAGACATACTTCCTTCGCATCTGTCGAAGTCGTTCCGCAGTTTGAAGATGATATGGATATCGAAATCGATGAACGTGATCTGGAAGTTGTAACGATGCGTTCTTCCGGTGCCGGAGGTCAGCATATCAATAAGACGGATTCCGCTGTCCGTATGACACATAAGCCGACTGGCTTTACTGTTTTCTGTCAGACCCAGCGTTCTCAAATTCAGAACCGGGAAGCCTGCATGAATATGTTAAAGTCGAAACTGCTGCAGCTGAAGATCCGGGAACAGGAACAGCGGCTTCATGATATCAAGGGTGAAGTCAAAGCCAATGAATGGGGCTCCCAGATCCGTTCGTATGTCTTTGCACCATATACGATGGTCAAGGATCTGCGGACCGGTTATGAAGTTGGCAACATTCAGGGCGTCATGGATGGCGACATCGATGGCTTCATTGACAGTTATCTGAGATCACAGATCTCAAGTGATGACAATGCGTAAAACAATTACGATAAAAATTATGGCAAACGAAAGCGGTCTTCCTGTGAAGACCGTTTTGTCGAAAAGAGAAGGACTCAGCCGGCGGGAGATTTCCCGTTTGAAGTTCTCCAACGGCATTCTCTTGAATGGCAAGACCTGCCGGGTCACCCAGCCGGTCCACAGCGAGGATGTTTTAGAAATCATTTTTCCGGAGATTGACGGGATCCGCTTAGGATATTTGCCAGAGAAGCCGGATATCCTCTATGAAGATGAAGATGTCGTACTCGTCAATAAACCTGCAGGCATGTTATGTCATCCATCCCATGAACATCAGGGAGATGATATGGGGACACTGCTGCAGACCTATTATGAAGGACAGAAGTTCACCATCCGTGCGGTGGGGCGCTTAGATAAAGATGTATCCGGTGTGATGTGCTATGCCAAGAATCAGCCGAGTGCGGCCCGCTTATCAAAGCAGAGAAATGAACAGGTCCTGCATAAGATCTATGTTGCGGTAGCCAAAGGCATCTTTGACAAGAAACAGGGGACACTGCAGTACCGTTTGGAAAAGGTCGAAGGATATAAAGATCGTAAGATCAGTGAAGATGGGCAGTTATGCATTACCGATTATAAAGTGCTGCAGGAATATTCCACAGGTTCCCTGCTGGAGATTTCCATCCGCACTGGCAGAACGCATCAGATCCGTGCCGGTATGGCATCCATCGGTCATCCGCTGCTGGGCGATTCCCTGTATGGCGGAAAATCCAATGCGATTGGCCGTCCTGCTCTGCATTGCCAGTCTGTCCGCATGAAACAGCCATTCTCGGGCAAAGAGATCATGGTGGAAGCACCGCTGCCGGAAGATATGCAGAAACTATTGAAATAAAAAAGAATCCGTAAGGATTCTTTACTTTACCCAATCGGTATAGAAAAGCCGGAATGATTTTGCGGGCAGATCCATTCCTTTTTGGAAGTTGATCTTTTTCTTTGCGATGAGATCAATCCCGTTATCCACCTCGGCATCGAAATCAAGATGTGCGGGCTGCGAAGCAATGTTGATGACAAAGGTCAATTGACCGTTCTCATTCCGCCGCCGGAAGACCATCTGTTCGTTCTGCAGATAGATCTGCTTATAGTCACCGTCGGTAAAGATAGAATAATGATGACGGACTTCATTCAGCTGTGCTAATTGATCTGTCAATGCGTTCCACTCCGGCTTCTTGAGACATGGCCGCAGTGCATCATCGGACCAATCCGTACGCTTGCCGGCAATGCCCCATTCGCTGCCATAGTAGAGACATGGGATACCAGGCATCGCATACATCAAGGCATACGTCAGCGGCAGGTCGTCTGCGTCTTCCAGTTCACTGGCCAGACGATTGACATCATGGTTATCCACGAAGGACAGCAGATGCTTTCCCTGATACAGGCTCCACGTATCATTGCCGAACTGCCGGTTCAGTGAATAGCCGATCTCAAAGAGGTTATGTGTATTCATCGAAGAATACAGTCCTTTGCGGCATTCGTAGTTGGTCACAGAATCCAGCAGATGATCATTCATCAGCTGGTTGTAATCACCGCCGATCATTTCACCGAGGAAAAAGAATTCTGGATCGTAGGAACGGATGCTGTCACAGAGTTCATGCATGAATGTACGGTCGACCATGTATGCAACATCAAGCCGCAACCCATCGATGCCAAATTCAGCAATCCATTGGTGGACACGTTCCAGCAGAAAGTTCTTAACGGTCGGATTCTGCAGATTCAGCTTGACCAGTTCCTGATGGCCTTCCCAGCCTTCATACCAGAATCCATCCGGACCGTTCGCATCCGCAAAGTTGCAGTTGAACCAATCTTTGTAGGGCGAGTTCTCCCGCTTTTCAATGACATCCTGGAAATAGCCGAAGCCTCTGCCAACGTGATTGAAGACGCCGTCTAAGATCACTTTGATATTCGCATCATGCAGGGCATCACAGACCTGCGTGAAATCTTCATTGGTGCCAAGGCGGCAGTCAATTTTCGCAAAGTCATCGGTATCATAGCCGTGCCGGTCGGATTCAAAGACCGGATTGAACAGGACGGCTGTGATGCCAAGCTTTTGAAAATGCGGAATCCAGTCAAGGACTTTTAAGATACGGTGACTCTCGGCATGATCATTTTCCTTTGGCGCACCGCAGAAGCCTAACGGATAGATCTGATAAATGATTTGATTGAAATCCATGATCAATACAGTCCTTTCTTAAAGGCACGGATCATTTCCGCGGTCAAAGAAGCTTGATCAAGATTATCGACATTAACATCCCGGTCATACCAATCCGCTTCTTTTAATTCACCGTCATCCATGGAGATGGTCTGCTGGCCTTTCGCTTTTGCCCAGAAGCCCATTAATAAGGTAGAAGAGAAAGCCCACGGCTGACTCTTATAAAAAGATAAATCTGTTACGTTCAGTCCGGTTTCTTCTTTGACTTCCCGCTTCACGGTCTCTTCGATGGTTTCCCCAATCTCCGCAAAGCCAGCCACTAAGGCAAACTTTGTATAGGTACTGTGAGCGTACCGGGTCAGCAGGATCTGATGTGCATCGTTCTCGACACCGACAATGACCGCCGGCATGATCTTTGGATAAACGATATTGCCGCACTTGGTGCAGCGCATTGCCCGCTCTTTGGCATCGGGACGCATTTCTTCCCCACAGCGGCCGCAGTGCTTGTTATCTTCCATCCAATGGTACAGCTGCCAGCCGGTAATTGCCGCAAAGGCAAGATAGCCTGGCTCATAGGTGCGCATTGCGCGGAACGACAGTGCATCGGTATCTTCTTCTGTTTCAACATCACTCAGGTAGAAATTGGTGTCATCGACCCGAAAGAGATAATGAAAATCATGTTTCTGCCGCAGTTCTTCGTAATGAAAAAAAGTATGATCTGGTTTAACGATGATCTGATCATCCGCAAAGCCGAATACGATATCGCCATCCACGGGTGCTGTCGGATGATATTCATTATGAAATTGATGCGGTTGGATATCCTGATACATACCACGCCCTCCCATCAAAATAAAAATAGGTCTATCGCGACCCAACATGTATATTATAGGCTAAAAAATTTTGTTTGCACAGACTGTTATTCTGATTTGTATCGAGTATATTGAAATTAGTAAGAGAGAGACCCTTAAGAAAGAAGGTCAAAGGAGGTAACTCTCATGAAGAAGGTGCTCCTGGAATACAGGTAAACGTTTCTGTCAGTGAAGCAGAAGAACTGGTAGAAACGTACAATGTAAAGTTTTTTCGAAAGATGTTGTTTCAAATAGAAAGACGTCTGCGAGAGGACAGACCAATGGGTAAGATCAGTTAAAACTGAATGTAGTAATCTACAGCGCAAGCTGTAACAAATGAAATCAAAATTTCATATCGGTAAAGACCGAAAAAAATAAGAAAAGGAACTTCCTATGTCAATGGAGGTTCCTTTCATTTTGTGTTGAGGTTCCACATGCATGTTGTCGCGGCCAGCAGGATCAAGGAAGAGAACCAGATGGCATGGAGGCCAAACTGCGCCACGGCAATATAGCCGATCCCGGCGCCAAGGAAGAAAATGAAGATGACTTCGAAGTAATAAGCAGCACTGTGCAGGGTCTTTTTCTCGTGGGTGCGCAGATAGGCAGACAGATTTGCCATGCCGCTGCGCAGATTGCCAATGCACATGGTCGAGGCATACGCATTGCCATTCCATTTACGGAACGCCTGCACCTGTATGGCGCAGGCAAATGAGATCATGGAATTGACTAACAGATTCCAGTCTTGAGAAAGAAAGCCGCTGGCAAATAAGAGAACGACTTCTGCCAACAGCACCATCTGCCGCCAATGAATGGAACGGTGCTCTTTATGATTGCCTTCAATCTGTTCTGCAGTAAAGACACCTAGCGCAAAGAACAGCAGCGGGACCAGATATTTCATACCGCCGAAAAAGTCGAGGTCAAAGAAGTGAGATGCCATCAGAACAATATTGCCGGTCTGTGCATTCGCAAATACTTTGCCGCGGGCAAAATAAGAATATGCATCCTGGAAGCCGCCGGAGAATGTAATACAGAGAATCGTTGCCATCGATTCTTCTTTTTGAATCAGTGTGTACTTTTGTTTCATGGGTACTATTGTAAAACGTTTGTCATAAAATGACAGAATTTTTTTAGCAGAAGGATGGCAGAAGTGGAAAGTGTGACGAATGCAGCGTTTTTGATTATAATAGGACACGAGGTGAAGACAATGAAAATAAGTGAACGTGTAGCGGAACTAAGAAAATTAATGAAAAATCGCAGCATCGATGTGTATTACATTCCAAATGAAGATGATCATTTGTCGGCAGAATATACCGCCGATCATTTTAAGTGCAAGTCTTATATGTCCGGCTTCTCAGGAGATGCAGGATGTACCATCGTGACGAAGGACTTTGCGGGACTTTGGACCGATGGACGTTACTTTACGCAGGCTGAAGGGGAATTAAAAGGAACTGGTGTGACACTGATGCGTCTGCATCAGGAAGGCGTGCCGAATCCGCTGGACTTCGTCATTGAACATACACCGAAGAACGGCATCTTAGGATTTGATGGCTCGGTTGTGGCAGCTTCGACAACGCTGGAACTGTCTGCGGCATTAAAGAAGAAGGGCGCAGCTCTGCATATCAGTGAAGACCTGACCGATTTGATCTGGACAGATCGTCCGGATATGCCAAGAAAACCATTGTTCCTGCTGGATAAGAAATATGTCGGCGAAGATGCGAAGACAAGAATTGAACGTGTCCGTCAGGATATGAAGGCGAAGAAGGCAACCGTCATGGTATTGACGATGCTGGAAGATCCTTGCTGGATGCTGAATGTACGCGGCAATGATATTCCATGCACACCAGTTGCGTATGCCTTTGCGATGGTGACAATGCGCAAGGTCTCTTACTATATTGATAAGAAGCAGGTAACAAAGGAAGTACGTGCTTACTTCAAGCAGATTGGCGTGACAGTTCGTCCTTATGATGCACTGGCTCTGGATCTTTCCAAGATTCATAAGCAGACCATCTGGGCAGATCTTGGCTCACTCAATACAAAGCTGTATGCCAATATCGCAACGGATAATCAGATCTATAATGCATTGACCCCAATCATGCGGTATCGTTCTGTGAAGAATAAGACTGAGATCAAGAATCTGATCCATGCCCATGTCAAAGACGGTGCGGCAATGGTGAAGTTCCTGCGTTATGTCAAAGAGAATGCACCGAAGGGTGAGATGACAGAAGTATCCGCACAGAATGAACTGTATCGTCTGCGGGCAGAAGGAAAAGATTACATCGAACCTTCGTTTGAAACGATTGCGGCATATCAGGCAAATGGTGCAATGATGCACTATACAGCGACAGAAAAGAAGTTTGCCAAGGTCGCACCAAAGGGATTCCTGTTAGTGGATTCTGGCGGAACTTACAAAGACGGTACAACGGATATTACTCGTACGATTGCGGTCGGTCCATTGACCAATGAAGAAAAGATGTTCTATACAAAAGTACTGCAGGGACATCTGGCTCTGATGCGTCCGCATTTCTTAAAGGGTACGACAGGAAATAATCTGGATATCCTGGCAAGAGAACCATTATGGGATATGAATATTGATTACCAATGCGGTACTGGACATGGTGTCGGACATGTATTAGGTGTTCATGAAGGCGTCCATGGAGTCCGCTGGGGCATGCCAAGCGCAGCCCGTCCAAGTGTTGCTTTAGAAGCAGGGATGATCGTTACGGATGAACCTGGTATCTATCTGCCGCATAAGATTGGTATCCGAATTGAAAATGAACTGCTGGTAACACCAGATGGCAAGAACTTCTATGGGCAGTGGCTGAAGTTCCAGAATGTCACTTACTGTCCATATGACCGGGATGCGATTGATCCAAAGCTGCTCAATGATATGGAACTGAAGCAGATCAATGCATATCATGCGGAAGTACGGAAAGAGCTGACGCCATATTTAAAGGGGAAAGATCTGACTTTCTTACGCAAGGCAACCGCACCAATCAAGAGATAAACCTATGAAGATTGTATCGTGGAATGTCAATGGACTTCGTGCTTGTATGACGAAAGGATTTGCGGACTTCTTCCAAGAAGCCGGAGCAGATCTTTTTGCCATTCAGGAGACAAAGATGCAGCCGGAACAGATGAGCGAAGAAATGAAGTTCGCCGGATATCATCTCTATATGAACAGTGCAGAAAAAAAGGGATATTCCGGAACTTTGGTGTATGCAAAGAAGGAACCTCTTTCGGTTGTCTATGATATTGAAGGAGATACGACCAAAGAAGGCAGAGTCATTACGCTGGAGTATCCCGAGTTCTATTTTGTCTGCGCCTATGTGCCGAACTCAAAAGAGGGATTGGCAAGACTGCCGTACCGGATGGAATGGGAAGAGATGCTGAAGAAACATCTGCTCACATTAAATAAGAAGAAACCAGTCATCTATACGGGGGACTTGAATGTAGCGCATGAGGAGATCGATATCAAGAATCCTTCTTCGAATCATAAGAATGCCGGATTTTCCGATGAAGAACGCGAAAAGATGACACAGCTGCTGGCAGCTGGCTTCAAAGATACCTTCCGTGAGCTTTATCCGCAGGAGATCAAGTATTCCTGGTGGAGCTATCGGTTCCATGCCCGTGAAAACAACGCCGGATGGCGGATTGACTACTTCTTAGTATCTGATCGTTTGATGCCGAAAGTAATCGATTCCCAAATTTTTGACACTGTACAGGGCTCAGATCACTGTCCAATTGGGATGGAAGTGCGATTTTAGGTGCTGTTTTTGCGCTTTGTAGTATAATAGCTATGCTCTGAGGGGGTTTTATGATGGATGTAAAGGCTTTGGTAGAAGGATATCGGGATGAACTGGTCAAGAGATTAGGGACACTCGTATCCATTAACAGTGAAGAAGGTACACCGGAAACGGATGCACCATTCGGCGCCGGACCAAGAGACGCACTGCAGGCAGCGTTAAAGATGCTGGCAGAGGATGGATTTGATACAGTCAATCTGGACAACTATGCAGGATATGCAGAAGTTGGCACAGGCAAAGAATGCATTGGTATTGTCGGACACTTAGATGTTGTTCCAGCGCATAAAGAAGATGGCTGGAATACCGATCCATTTCAAATGGTAGAAAAAAACGGTGTCTTATATGGCCGTGGTGTCTCGGATGATAAAGGTGCTGTGGTTGCTTCCATGATTGCCTTAAAGGTACTCAAGGATATGCAGGTGCCGCTGAATAAGCGGATCCGCCTGATCATGGGAACCAATGAAGAAACTGGCTCGAAAGGCTTAGCATACTATGTAAAGAAGGAAGGCTCTGTTGATTATGGATTTACACCGGATGGTGACTTCCCATGTATCAATGGTGAAAAGGGCATGGTCTCAGCGGAATACCATTCCAAGAAGACAGGTATCCGTGAGATCCAGGGCGGAACTGCAAAGAATATTGTCTGCCGCACCTGCTCGATCGTTGTCGATAAGTGCTCGTTCTCAAAGAAGAAGCTGACCGATTGGTATAACAATAACAACATTCCATTTACCGTGGAAGATAATGATGCGACAATCAAGATTACCGTTACAGGTGTTGCGGCTCATGCCAGTACACCGGAACTGGGAACCAATGCCATCTCCTATTTATTAGTTGGCTTAAAGGAAGCAGGCTATCAGGATCCATTTGTGGATTTCTACTGTTCTCACTTCGGCTTAGATACGGATGGAACCGGTTTAGGCATCAAGTGCAATGATGAATATGGTGCTTTGACATTGAACTGCGGCACGATCCATATGGAAAATGGTGTCGTAACAGGTTCGATTGATATTCGTTATCCAGTCACGATGAGTTCCCGTCAGATTGTAAAGATGATGAATGATCATATGGCAGATGAAGGCGGCGAAGTTGTCATTGGCAATACCGTGGAACCATTGTTCTATCCAGTGGACAGTCCGCTGGTCACCAGTTTGACCGAAGCATATCAGGAAGTTACCGGCGATACCGAGACACAGCCAATGGTCATTGGCGGCGGTACCTATGCGAAGGGCATTGATCATACAATTGCCTTCGGATGTGCTTTCCCTGGCAACGATTATCATATTCATGATGCCAACGAATGGGTCAGAATTGATGAGCTGCTGAAGCAGGCAGAAATCTATGTTGCCGGCATCGAAAAACTATTAAAGATCTAAGAGATGCAGAAATGCATCTTTTTCTTTGGAAATCGGGAAATGAGAGTATCGCGATAGGAGAAGATGCTATAATAAAGACTATGAAAAAAGTCGCAATCTTATATGATTTTGATAAAACATTATGCACGAAAGACATGCAGGAATATTCGCTGATTCCATCTCTTGGCTATGAGGATCCAGCCGACTTCTGGCAAGAGGTCACCGAACTGGCGGATACGCATAAGATGGATTCCATCAGTGCATATTTATATTTGCTGCAGAAGAAGTTCGCGGAGCAGCACCGTCCTTTAAAGAAGAGCGATTTCCAGAACCTGGGGAAAGAAATTGTACTGTATCCAGGTGTGGATACTTGGTTTGAACGGATCAATGCCTATGGTAAGGAACATGGCCTGGAAGTCGAACATTACATTATCTCCTCTGGTATGAGCGAGATCATTGAAGGCACTTCCATTGCCCATGAATTCCGTAAGATCTATTCCTGCCGGTATTATTACGATGCGAAGAATATTGCCCGCTGGCCTGCTGTCATTGTCAATTACACGACAAAGACACAGTATATCTTCCGGATCAATAAACAGATTCTGGATGAGAGTGATGATGCGGGATTGAATGATTACTTTGACCCAAAGACACGTCCGGTCCCATTTGAACGCATGATCTATATTGCGGATGGACTGACGGATGTACCATGCATGCGGTTAGTCAAACTGTATGGCGGAAAATCCATTGCGGTCTATAACAGCAAGTCCAAACGTGCAAAGGATACAGCGGAGAAGCTGATCCGTGACGGCCGTGCGAACTATATGACAAACGCCGATTATCAGCCGGGTGGAGATATGGAACATCTGATGCATATGATCCTGAATCATATGGATGCAGATGCTTCCTTGGCAGATTTAGAAGGAAAATGTAGATGACAAATCGTAACACAGGAAAGATCAAACTTAAAAAAATAAACTGGGATAGCGTGAAAAGGGATCTGAAACAGATTGATTGGAAAGATCCAATTGTCATTCTTTTGTGTGTCATCCTGCTGTTCTTGACGGCAGGCTCTACCATGAGCGCATGTACCGGCGCCAATAAGAATGCGGTGCGGGTCGAATTGGATGCGGCGTTCGGCGGAACGGGTAAAGGCTACGAAGGTATTGTGAATGAAGCCGATGTCAGTGAGAATATCGTCAATGAATTGGAGGCGTTATTGAAGAAGGACCGTCGGTTCAAGGTCTACCGGACACACGAAGCAGGCACTACAGCAACGCTTGCAGAGAGACTGGAGAAGATCAACAAGGATGATCCGATGATCGTACTGAGCATTCACGCAGACGGTCATCCGAATACCGATCTCAGTGGCATGCATGTATATGCCAAGACACCGACCCAGAAGAATCATGAAGCTTCTTTGAAGCTGGCGGACAATATTGCATCTTCTTTTACGGAAGAGAACTGGACCGTCAATACGGGATATCTCTATTATTCTTTAGATAATACGACCGGCAACTATGAAATGAAGTTCGTGAAGGAAGATGACACGAACGACTATAAACTGGACAGCTTCAGTCTGATGAAGGAATGCAGCCTGCCGGTGGTCGTGACCAATCAGTTCTATGTCACGAATCAATCTGATGTTGACCGCTGGGCAAATCAAGACGGCTATCAAAAAGCTGCTGTGGATCTTTATAATGCCCTTTGTGAATACAATGGCTTTACATCAAATACAGTGAGGAATTCTTAATGACAAATGCAGAACGATTTCTAGCAGCGTATGCACGTATTGAAAAGAAGCTTGGAGAGATCTGTAAAGAAACAGGCTATAAGCCGTTTGTACAGAATCTATACCGGGCGGCACCGCTCAATAAAGTAGTTTCATTGAACCAGCAGACCCTGCGGGAATATGGGGAACTGCGGAATGCCATCGTGCATGAACGCGGCGGCAATAATGAGATCATTGCGGAACCTTGTGATTCCGTAACAGAAAGTATTGAACGGATTGCGGATCTTTTAGACCAGGACAACAGTGTCCTGCAGTTTGCATCCACACCTGTCAAGACGGTGACCTTAGATACCGAGATTGTGGAAGCCTACAACTTGATGCGGGAAATGCATACCAGCAAGCTGCCGGTCTATGAAGAGGGTTCCTATAAAGGACTGGTGACTTTGGAAGAGATTGCCGGCTGGGGGATTGCGAAAGATCCAGCAAAGCGTACGGTCAATGAGATTCTGCTGGCATCGAAGGATGATAAAGTCCTGTTCCTGCCAAGGAACAGTTCCATTACAGCCGTTATCCAGGGATTTGAAAGCTCAATGAATCATGGTACGAATCTGCTGGCAGTCATTATCACGGAGAAGGGTTCCTTAACGGAGAAGCCGTTAGGCATCATTACTGTCGCAGATCTGCCAAAGATCTTAAAATCATTTGCATAAGTTTCTCGCAAGAGAAACTTTTCTTTTCCAAACAAACGCCTTTCATACTGGTATAATAAAGACATGAAAAAGACAATATATACGGGTACATATACAGGTACCGGAAGCGAAGGTATTTATCGTTTCAATTTGAAAGACGGCATGCTTTCTGAACCAGAATTGTTCTGTGCAGTAAAGAATCCAAAGTACATCAGTCTGAAAGATGGGGTATTGGCTGCGTGTGTGGATCTGGCAAATGGAGCAGGTGCTGCCTTGATTGACAAGAAGGGAAAGATTCTGGACACCAAAGCATATGAAACGCGGACGTCCTGTTTTATTGCCCAGACCGAAGACCGTGTCTATACCGCAAACTATCATGAAGGTACGTTCACGGCATTGGAAAAGAAGGATGGCAAACTGAAGCTGATCCGTACGGTATCCTTAATGGATGGCGGCGGATGTCATCAAGTCCTGTTATGGAACAATTTGATCCTGGTGCCAACCTTATTTATGGACAGGGTCGCGATTTATGATCAGGATCTGAATGCCATAGATTCAATTCGTTTCCACGAAGGTACCGGACCGCGTCATGGTGTGTTCTCCCCGGATGGCACGTACTTATACCTGGTCAGTGAGCTGAGCAATGAGCTGTTTGTCATTCATTGCGGTGACTGGAAGATTGAGGCATGTATCAGTGTGCTGGAGAATGAAGAGAAACATGTCCGCGGTACAGCCGCAATCCGGATCAATGAAGCCGGGGACCGCCTCTATGTCAGCACCCGTGGCAAAGATGTGCTTTCTGTGGTTGAACTGCGGGATCATATCCCAACGCTTCTGCAGGTCACATCCTGCGGCGGCAGACAGCCAAGGGACTTCGTCTTGGCAGATGGGTATCTGGTCTGTGCGAATCGGTACTCCCATGATGTAGTATCTTTCCAGCTGAAGAAGGATGGAACGATTGGAAAACAGGTCAGTAAAATTGAGATTGCGGAAGCTGTTTCGCTGGTTGTAGCATAAAAAAATGAAAAAAAGGTGCCAAAGCAAAAAGCACCTTTTTTCGTGGTCTCAAAATGTAAGGAAATTATGTAACCCCTTCCAGTGCCGAGAAATGCATATTTACGAAAAGCCCTAGAAATAGGCATAAATCGGCCTTCACAAATTCTATGAAAGTCAAGAAATTTATTTTCATTTTCCCTCTTGATAAAAATTTTTACGGTGCTAATATCTCGGATTGTTGAAAGATATTCAGGGGAATGAAAGAAGAGCTTTAAACATATGACACTAGAAACAGAAAACGAGATTCAAAAGTTAAACCCAGCCGAAGCATGTCAGGCGATGGGTTCAACGTTAAGAGGATTGAGCAGTGAACAGGTCGAAGAGAATACCCAGAAGTATGGCAAGAATGTCTTAGCCAAGCCGAAGGGAAAACCTGTCTTCCTGGTATTTATTGAAAACTTCACCAGTATGATGGCAATCATGCTGTGGATTGGCGGTGGAATTGCATTGTTTACCGGAACACCGGAATTAGCTTATGCAATCTGGATGGTCAACGTGCTGAACGGTCTATTCAGCTTCTGGCAGGAATTCCGTGCCGGCAAGGCAACCGAAGCATTAAAGAACATGCTGCCAGCCAATGCCCGTGTTATCCGGGATGGCAATGAGACCCAGATCTTAGCCGAGGATTTAGTCCCTGGTGATGTCATGATCATCGAAGAGGGTGACAAGATCTCTGCAGATGCCCGCTTGATTGCGGCCAGCGACATGCAGGTCAATCAGTCGACACTGACTGGTGAATCCAACCCGATCCGTAAGACGCAGGACCCAATCTTAGAAGATGGTCTGACAAAGTTTGAAATGTCCAACCTGATCTTTGAAGGCACCAGTGTTTCTTCCGGTACCGGCAGAGCGGTTGTAACTGCCACCGGTATGAACACCGAGTTCGGCCATATCGCAAGTCTGGCCCAGGACGTTAAGGAAGAACAAAGTCCTTTACAGAAGGAATTAGATATCTTGACCCGGCAGATCACGATCATTTCGTCGGTCGTTGCCATTACCTTCTTAGTACTTGCCTTATTTATTGTCCATCAGCCATTTGCCCAGGCATTTATCTTTGCCTTAGGAATGTTCGTGGCATTTATTCCAGAAGGATTATTACCAACTGTTACATTATCTTTAGCAATGGCTGTTCAGCGGATGGCGACCGAACATGCATTGGTCAAGCGTCTGTCTGCGGTAGAAACATTAGGATGCACTTCTGTGATCTGTTCTGATAAGACCGGTACACTGACGCAGAATGAAATGACGGTCACACATGTTTTCCTGCCAGGCAGGGAAATGGAAGTTACAGGTCTTGGCTATGCACCGGAAGGTGAGATCCTGTATGAAGGAAAAGCAGTCAAAGCAGAAGATGATTATGATTTGAAGACACTGCTTGTTGCGGCAACCTTCTGCGGCAATGCACGTATCCTGCCGCCGGATGAAAAGAGCGACCGGTATACAGTCTTGGGTGATCCAACCGAAGCCTGCTTAGGTGTTGCGGCACAGAAGGCCGGCATCCATATTCAGCAGGAATTGGATCAGACACCAAGATTACGTGAACTGCCATTCGACTCCACCAGAAAACGGATGAGCACGATCCATAACTTAGTCCGTCCTGTCAATGGAAAGAACCGGATTGCCTACATCAAGGGCGCACCAAAGGAAACATTGGACCTCTGCGTCAATATGATGAAGGATGGCGAACTGGTTGAATTGAGCGATGAAATGCGCAAGCAGATCATGGATGCCAATGACCACTATGCAACAATGGGACTGCGTGTCTTAGCGGTTGCGGTCAGAAGACTTGGCGACGATGATGAACTGCCAAATGCACTGCGTGACTATACACCAGAAATTATTGAAAAGAATTTATCCTTTGTCGGCTTGATTGCCATGATGGATCCGCCACGCCCAGAAGTTGCAGCAGCGGTTGCAGAATGTCATAAGGCCAGCATCCGGATCATCATGATCACCGGTGACTATGGTCTGACGGCAGAATCGATTGCTAAGAAGATCGGTATTGTCACTTCGGAACATCCAAATATTATTACCGGTACACAGTTAAAGAATATGCCGGATGAAGAACTGAAGGCAGCACTGAAGAATGAAGTCATCTTCGCCCGTATGGCACCGGAACAGAAGTACCGTGTTGTCAATGCGCTGCAGGAGAATGGTGAGATCGTTGCCGTTACTGGCGATGGTGTCAATGATGCACCGGCATTGAAGAAGGCAGATATTGGTGTTGCCATGGGTATCACCGGTACCGATGTTGCCAAGGAAGCTGCTGAAATGATCTTAACGGATGATAACTTTGCGTCAATCGTAAAGGCCATCCGGGAAGGACGTGCAGTCTATCGGAACATTCGTAAGTTCCTGTTATATATCTTTAACTCCAATACACCAGAAGCAGTCCCATCGGCAGCCTTCTTGCTGTCTGCCGGACGGATCCCATTACCATTGACGGTCATGCAGATCTTATCTATTGACCTTGGAACCGATATGATTCCTGCCTTAGGTCTAGGTGCAGAAATACCGGAAGATGGTATCATGGATGTACCACCACGTTCGACCAATGAACGTCTATTGAACAAGCGTTTGATTGTTCTAGCATACGGCTGGTACGGTATGATGGAATCTCTGTTATCCTTGGGCGGCTACTTCTTAGTAAACTTCATGAGCGGCTTGAACTTTGGTTCGCTGGCATCCAGCGGTGCGGTCTATCAGGAAGCAACAACGATGGCGTTAGCTTCGATTGTCTTCTGTCAGATTGGCGTTGTATTATGTGCCCGCACAGAAACAACATCTGTCTTCAAGAACTCGATTCGGAATAACCGTACGATCTTAATTGGTATTCTGATGGAAGTCCTTCTGATCTTATCCTTTATGTATGTACCATTCATGCGTGAGTTCTTAGGAACAGCACCAGTAGGCGGCATGGAATGGCTGTATCTGATCTTATGTCCGGTACTGATCATCAGTCTGGATGAAATAAGAAAATTGATTGTCCGCAAAGAACTGCGGAATAAAAAAGGAGAAACAAGATGAAAGTAATCATTGTTGGCTGCGGCAAGTTCGGTAGTGGACTTGCAATGACATTAGAGAAAAAAGGCAACGAAGTAACCATTATTGATAATGATCCAGAAGCATTCGAATTATTAGATAAGAAATTCATGGGCACCAAGATCACCGGTATTGGCTTTGACCGCGATATTCTGGAACAGGCAGGGATTTCCCGCTGTGATGCAGTGGTTGCCTGCAGTAAGAAGGATGAGACAAACGCACTGATCGGCAAGCTCGCAAGAGATGCCTACAGTGTCCCACGTGTCATCTGCCGTTTGTATGATCCGCGCCGTGCAGCGATTTACCGCAGCTTTGGTATTGAAACAATTTCGACCACTTCCTGGGGTGTCCAGAGAGCCATGGATATGCTGAGCTTCAATGCATTGGACAGCATTCTGATGCTGGGCGATTCTCAGGCAGAGATCATTCGTGCACAGGCACCGGAAATGCTGGAAGGAAGAACGGTCAAGGAATTATGCGTGTATGGTGAAATGAATGTCATTGCCATCAACCGCGGCAATAAGATCTTTATCCCAAATACCGGTACACCGATTGAAAAGAATGATATTCTCTATATCTCTGTATTATGTGCTTCAACAGACCACTTAAAGTCTCTGTTAGGAATGGACTAAGGGGAGGAACATATGATGAATGTAATTATTGTAGGCGGCGGCAAGACAGGTGTCTATGTTGCCAATCTTCTGTTAGCCAATCACTGCAGAGTCAAAGTGATGGAAAGCAGAGGCAGTGTTCTTACCAAGCTCAAGGATGAACTGCCAAGTGACTGTATCTTTGAAGGTTCCGGAACCGATCCAAACATGCTGGAAGCAGCAGGCATCAATACAACGGATGTCTTAGTCTGTGCCACCGGTGCGGATGAAACAAACTTAGTTGCCTCCACCATCGGTAAGTTTGAATTCAATGTCCCACGTGTCATTGCCCGTGTCAATAATCCTCATAATGCATGGATGTTCAATGCAGGAATGGGTGTAGATGTCACTGTCAACCAGGCAGATTTGATTGGCCATATCATTCTGGAAGGAATTGATATGCGCGATATGACAACCTTGTTAAAGCTGGAACGCGGCAATGCGTCCATTGTACAGATCCATGTCAGTGAGACATCTTCTGTAAACGGGAAGCAGATCAAGGAATTGAATATTCCAAGCAATGCTATCATCATCACGATCATGCGTGGATCGGAAACGATTGTCACGAAGGGTGATACTGTGATCCATGCGGGCGATGATCTGTTAGCAATGGCAGATGAACCAACGCAGTCTAAACTGAATCAGATTTTCCATTCGTAATCCTTAAGAATTCTTATGAAAACATAAGAATTCTTTTTTATGCCTGAATCCCAAAGAAACCAATGACTTTTTCTATTGTCCTGTTATATAATTTTGAAATATCAGCAGACGAGAGGGAAATTTATGGATAGTAAACTGACAAAAAAGTACGGCTTATGGACAGCTGTATGCATGGTCGTAGGGATTGTAATAGGCTCCGGCGTATTCTTTAAGGCTCAGACCATTCTGACAAAGACCGGCGGTAATATGCCGCTGGGGATTCTGGCTTGGATCATCGGCGGTGTCATCATGATGGTATGTGCACTGGCATTCTCACAAATGGCACAGCGTTATGAAAAGGTCAACGGTATTGTCGACTATGCGGAAGCGACGGTTGGCGGCAAATATGCCTATTATGTTGGCTGGTTTGCGACAACGATTTATTTTCCAGCAATGACATCGGTACTTGCATGGTTATCGGCACGATATACGCTGGTCTTTCTGACCGCCATCTGTCCAAACATGCATCTGATCATTCCGGCAGCGGAAGGCGGCTGTGTCGTTGGCCCAGAATGCATGGCATTAACGATGTTCTATTTATGTGCATCCTATGCGGTCAATGGCATCTCACCAAAGTTATCCGGACGTTTCCAGATCAGTACGACAGTCATCAAATTGATTCCATTGATCTTAATGGCAGTTGTTGGTGTCATCATGGGTCTGGTCAATGGTACTTTGACCACGAACTTCCAGACAGCAGCGACGGTTGCGGCTGGTACTTCCAATGGCAGTTTACTGTTAGGTGCTATCTGTTCCACAGCCTTTGCATATGAAGGATGGATCATTGTGACAAGTATCAACTCTGAAATCAAGGATTCCAAGAAGAATCTGCCAAAGGCATTGGTCATTGGCTGTCTGATTGTCATGGCAATCTATGTCACTTACTATATTGGCGTTGCCGGCGGTGCGGCCAACCAGGATCTGATTGATCAAGGTGCGACCGTTGCCTTCATCAATGTCTTCGGACCAGTCTTCGGCAACATCTTAAATCTGTTCATAGCGATTTCCTGCTTAGGTACATTGAATGGTTTGATGCTGGGTGTGACCCGCTGTATGTATTCCTTAGCTGTTCGTGGGGAAGGCCCTGCACCAAAAGTATTCTCGCAGGTCGATGCGACAACGAACATGCCGAACAACTCAGCCATCTTTGGTTTATTGATCTGTTCTGCCTGGGGACTGTATTTCATTCTGTCGAATCTTCTGCAGGCATGGACCGGACCGTTTGTCTTTGACTCTTCGGAACTGCCGATCATTACGATCTATGCATTCTATATTCCAATTCTGTTCCAGTGGATCCGCAATACGAAAGATGCTTCAACGATGCAGAGATATATTATTCCGGTGCTTGCGATTGCCGGGTGCTGCTTCATGATCTATGCAAGTCTTGTCAGCCATGGCATTGAGAATCTCTGGTACCTGATTGTCTTTGCGGTCATCATGTTCATTGGTAAATTTGTAAATCAAAAGAATAAGTAAAAGAAAAGGCTGCTTCTGCAGCTTTTTTCGATACCTTTATTTCTTTTCCAGGGAGGCAGCCATTTTGCCAAGCTCTTCTGCTTTGACTTCATACTGTTTGACGATATCTTCAATCTTTCCGTCAAACAGATCACTGTGCTGCTCAAATAATTTCAGACCATTTTCGATGAAGGCAATATTATCGGCTGAGTTTGCGTCACCATTTCCGTTCTTCATTGTGTCCATGAAGGATTTGATGTCTGCTGGCAGTTTTCCTTCTTTGTCCAGCACATCACACGCTTCCGTTAAGATCTTTTGGAAATCTCCAATCTTCTTCATGTCCGCAAATGTTTTGAAAACTTCAATTATCCCCATTGAGGCACCCTCACTTTTCTTTTTCCATCATAGCATACAAAAACAGACAAAATGATATTTCTGTCCAAAAATAAAAAATACCGTATTTCACGGTATCTGTGAAATACAGTATGTGAGTGGAGCCAAGGAGGATCGAACTCCCGACCTCATGATTGCGAACCACGCGCTCTCCCAGCTGAGCTATGACCCCATTTGCGTTGTTATTTTAGCATATTCTATACAGAAATGAAATGGCAGAGCACAGCCGTTCTTTCTTATCTTAGAACGTGTTAAAATATTTACCATATGAAGAAAAGACGGCTGACAACAGTAGGGAAAATATGTATCGGGGTGATTGCGGCATGCCTGATCTTTATGATGTTCTGGGCCATTCGTCCGCTGTTTCATGAGAAAGCAGTGGTGAGCGAACCGGCCCCAGCGGCAGAGACCACACCGACGCCGTCGGCCAGTCCGGTCGCAACAGAGGATGCGTCCTTTGCGGCAGAGTATGCGCAGAACAAGCAGATCAATCCAGAGTATATCGGCAGGATGACATTCGAGAGCGGCATCATTGAACAGAACCTGGCGCAGGGAACTGATAATGAGAAATACCTGAATACCGCCTGGGACGGCACCGCAGACCACGTTGGTGCGGCATATCTGGATTACCGCAATGTCTTGAGTGATCAGAACCTGATCTTCTATGGACACTATCATTACGATGATCCGGTCGCGATGTTCACACCATTGGAACAACTGCTGGACCAGAGCAACTATGAAGCAAACAAATACATTGATATCAAATTCAGCGGCACAGACAGCCGCCGGTATGTGATCACCGATGTATTCTATTATGAAATGAAGAGTGATACTTTGAAGTACTATAAGCCAAACTACGACAGTGATTTCTTTACGACATACTATACCGCAGTCAAGCAGGCAGACTTCTATGATACTGGCGAAACGCTGACCATGAATGATCATTGGATCTCCCTGCAGACATGCGTGCGGAATCATGATGAACTGCGCGAAATTGTATTGGCAAAGCAGATAACAAAATAAAGATGCGCAAGCATCTTTATTTGTAGGTAAAGGTCAGGGAAGCTTTGGTATGCTTGTATACAAGATGCAGCATCGCACCATTGATCATGGTCATATGCGGATAGGTATGACCGATATCTGCCTGATAGAGGACGGGAATGCCGTGCAAAGCTTTGGTAATGGCTTCTTCGTATGTCATGCCGGTCTCGGAAGATTCAAAGATGGTGCGGCCGACAATGACGGCTTTTGTATGCTGAAACCAGCCGGCATAGGAGAACTGCAGCAGGGTGCGGTAGAGAACTTCGGCAGATAAGGAGAAGTTGTCAAAATACCAGATGAAACCATCCTGTTCATATTTCTTTAAGAATTTCTTGGTGCCATCGTATTCGGTGCCAATCAAATCTTTTAAGACATCGATACAGCCGCCGATACATCTGCCGTTTACTTGAATGGCATCCTGGGTAGACAGCCAGTGAGAAGGTGTATCGTATTTGACATGCTTGATATCATACGGCGGTTTGGACAGGTATGCTGGGTAGCTGTGCTGCGTGATACGACGGCCTTTGAGAATCTCCAAGTTGGTCTTTACGAAATCCAGCATCGGCTTATCATCGTAGGATGCCGCATTGAAGCCATAGATTGTTGCGATGTCATATTTCGTGGTATACGGATATAGAATCCCGGTTGGATCCGAAGCACCCATGACCCATTTTGGATGTTTCTGCATGACTTTAAAGTTCACATAGGGCAGACATTCATCCAAGAAATCGCCGCCTTTGGCACACATGACCATCTTGACGGAATCTTCCCGGAAGAGGGAAGTGAATTCTTCACCCCGGTTCTCTGCGCTGGTGGACCGGGCATCATCATTGCGGACAGATTCCGTTTCCAGAATCTCATATCCCTGTGCTTTTAACGTATCAATTGAAGTCTGATATTGTTTTAAATATTTGCCGGCACCTGCACTTGGTGCGGAAATTCCAATGATTTCATGTTTATGAATGAATTCTGGATAGATCATGTTTGTCACCTCTGCCTTATTATACAAGAAAACAGGTTCTCAAGACGAAGACCTGTTTTCTATTGAGTAGTGTCGAAAACTCGTTAGATATCTAACAGCCAAAAGGACTGGGGATATAGAAAAAGAAAACAGGGCGCATTAAAAACAGCTCTGAAATGTTCTTTGAAAAGTCAATTGTTCAAATGCTTAAATCAAATTTCGTTTGTTGTTATCAAGCGATATTGTCATTGTTCAAAAGCATAAATCAAGTTTCGTTCTTGATCCATGCATCGAGATGAATATTGATGCCGGCGAAGATGGAGAAGAAAGCGTTCTTGCAGTAGTCACGTATGTGCATCTGATGAAGATGATAGTCATTGAGCACACGATCGTTGATACGCTCTGTGCTGGTACGGTTCTTATAGATCTTTTTCCATGAATCTGATCTGTAGGAAAGCGGTCCGGCATTTCTTGCATTGTCGCCGTCGTTGACATAGATGACTCTCCCATAGTCGGAGGTACTGCACGTATCCTGATACTCACAGTGATCTGTCTTGCCAAGGACCAGAGGACATCTGTACTTAGTGCGGCAGCGCTGAACATCGTAGCCGCAGTGGACCATTTTGAGACCGCAGGCACAGACAGGAATACCATCTCCGTCAATATGTTCATTGCCTTTGGTCTCTGAGCGCGTGAGATTTCTTTGATTATGATCGATGACAGGGGTAACATTCATTTGACGAAAGTATTGGTAGATGGGAAGACTGTCGCTGGCAGAATCAAGACACATGTAAGCGGGATGAAGATCCGGGCACATGTCGAAGAACTGAGCAGAGGCAGACATACAGGTCAGAGCATCGTGCTTAGAAGCCTTGTCCAAAGTGATAAAGACGGGGAGGTCGATATTTCTTAAAGGATTATGGTAAGCAATACTGTAGAAGGTAAAGCCAAGATAGTAACAGTTCAGATCTGAATCCCAGCCAATATCAGCGTCAGGTGCAGAGAAACGATAAGCAGGCTCAGAATCATCAAGATCCTTTTTGACCTTGTGTCCAAAAGGGCTTGAATGAATGTGCAGAGAAGAACCGTCTCCAGATAGGATGGCATTATCTCTGTCAATAAAGCCTGTGTCTATCGAAGGAATGACGACCAAGGCATTGAACAATGACTGAAGAGTAAACATCGTTCTGTCACGGTCGCTATCTGCACCATTTTTATATTTATCAAGAAGATAGTAGGTCTGTACATGAGAGTAGTTGATGAGCTTCTCGCCTTTCTTAGGAGCAGACTTCGGATCAGGCTTCTTGTAATGATCCTTGGGATAAAGATCTTTGAGATGAGGATCTTTACCAGTGAGACGAATGATGAAGTCGTAATGAGAAGCGGCAGTAGGCGGAAAGAAAGAACCGATCAGGTACTGGAGCAGAGTATCGCTGTGGAGAGCCTCGCACCAGCTGTGGATGGAAGTATATTTCAAGTGCTGCATAAGGACGAAAGAGCGGATCAGAACAGCGGGATCAATAGCAGGTCTACCGTGAGCAGAGTAAAGAGAGCAGAGAAGATCAGAAACGAGGCCAGGGTCGAGCTTCCTGAGCTTATGAAGAGCAGAACGAAACAAAGAAGAATTCAGACGTTTGAATTGAGAAGAATCTAAATGAGTTTCCTGCGAGCTGAGGAAGTCGCGATACTCCCAGATCGAGGATATATGTTTAAGCAAATCACTCACCTCCCAAGTCCTATAAAAGCGAACGAAGCGAGCCCGATTTTAGGAAATCTGTCAAGAGTTGACATCAAGAAAGTGGGGGTATGAGTGAAAATGAGCCAGAAGAAAAGAGCACTGCTTACTGGCCTACAGGCTTTTCGACAGTGCTCCTATTCTTTGGGGGGAAAGAATTATTTATGAATTTAGGTTGATTCATGTCATCTTGTAAATGACTGTCCAGGTCTCCTTTCTTTTATGCTAAGAACTATAGAGGAGAAAAGTTATCAAAAAGAGACAATTCCGTGAAGAAATGTTGAAGAATTGTGGGATAGGACCCATATTTTGTGAAAATTCACATTCTATAAAAGCGGATAAACATGGAAAATGGTATACTGTTTACGTATGAAAAATATATGGAAAAAGACAATGGCGGCTGTCATGAGTGCCGCAATGGTCTGCAGTTTCGCAGGCTGTGTTTCACCTGAGAGTGTGAAGTTTGTAAAAGATGGTACATATACAGGAACCGCTGCAGGATACAGCGGCGATATTGAAGTCTCGGTTACCTATAAAGATAATAAGATGACAGATATCAAGATCACGAAGAACAGTGAACCTGGTGTTGTTGCGTATTCGGCAATGAAGGATATTCCTTCGTATATTCTGGAAAATCAATCGACCAATGTCGATGTTTCGACCGGTGCGACGACGACCAGCAAGGCAATCTGTGAGGCAGTCGCTTCCACGGTAGAACCAGCGGGCGGCAATCCAGAACAATGGACAACAGACTGCACGGGAAAGCATAAGGATAAAGAAGTCAACTATACAACCCAGGCAGTGATTGTCGGCGGCGGCTATTCTGGAATTCTTACAGCTCTTCGTTTACAGCAGAAAGGCATTGAGACGCTGATTGTCGAAAAGCAGCCAAAGGTCGGCGGTTCGCTGAACTATATGTTCAATTCCATGCAGATTACCGCAGGAAGTACTTCCCTGCATAAGGATAATGTCGCGGATGAAGAAGCAGATGCAATTGCAAAGGATATTTACAGCTATGGCAACAGTCTTGGAAATCAGGACTTGATCAAGCTGTTGACCGATAACATTGGAACGGCAACAGACTGGCAGATCAAAGATCTGGGCATGGCTTTCGCAGACAAGTACGGCGTCGCCGGCTACAGCAGCAATGCGGCACGTTACTACGATAACAGTGATGCGGAGTTATATGAATTACTGACAAAAGAAGTGAAAGTATCTGGTTCTAAGATTGTACCGAACGCTGCAGTCATTGGCATTGATTATACTGATGGCAAAGCTTCTGGCGTAACCGCGAAAGCAGTCGATGGCAGCGTGATAAAGGTCAAGGCAGATTATGTCATTCTGGCGGCCGGCAGTTATGGTACGAACCAGTCAATGCTGAATGATACTTCCAGTTTGTACTATGGTCCATTAGGTGCTTCTGGAGATATGATCACTGCAGGCAAGAGTGAAACGAACAGTTTCTCAATCCTTGCTCAGAGCGGCGGTGCTTCCTTCTTCACGGGTTTCCAGTTGAGTGACAGTAATGCCGTAGACTCTTACAATGCAGTACAGCGCTGCTTGAAGTCAGGTGCCCTGATCATCAACCAAAGCGGGCAGCGGTTCATTAATGAAGATGCAGACAAGAATGTGCTGTCAACAGCACTTGCCTCACAGACGACGCCATATATTGTCCTGAGCTATGACGCATATCGTTCGTTCAAGGCGGGGCTGTTGGTAAATATGAGTGAAGCACAGCGAAAAGTTGTATTAGGCGAAACGGATGCTTCAACGAATATTGATACCAAGTATAAGTCAGATAACTTAAAAGCAGCCTGTGAAAAATATGGGCTGGATTACGATACGGTAAGCAATACGGTAGATTCCTACAATGCGCTGGTAAAGACCAAGATTGATCTGACGTATCAGCGTTCCAAGGATACCTTTGGTTCTGAAATTGACAGTTCGAAGGAGTGCTACATCATTCCATTCAGCATGTATATTTATGAAACAATGGGTGGAATTGCCTGCAATACTTCTTTGAATGTATTGAAGACAGACGGCACAGCAGCAGATAATGTCTACGCAATCGGCAATGCCTGCGGCAATGTCTTCGGCAATGCCATGAAACAGGGTGCAGGATCTGCCTGGGCAGTTGTATCGGCATATTTAGCTGCAGAAAACATTATTGCCAAGTATGATGCAGTGAAGTCGAAATCTTCAGCCAGTGCATCCGCAAGTGCATCGGCGAGCGCATCTGCCAGTGCAACGACAGAAGCCACGGCAGAAGCTACCGCAGCACCAAGCAACTGAGATTCTCCGCACGGAGAATCTTTTTTGTTACAATAGAGGAATGAAGAAAGTACTGATTACAGGCGGCAGTGAAGGAATTGGTTTTGCCTTTGCCCAGCAATATGCCAAGCAGGGAGATACATTATTCCTTGTCGCTAGAGATCAAACAAAATTAGAACACGCAAAGCAGACCCTGCAGGAACAATATGCTGTTCCAGTGGAAATCTTTTCTGTGGATCTATCTCTTCCACAGTCGGCAGAGAATATCTTTGCGTCTTTTGCGTCGCAGGAAATTGATGTACTGATCAATAATGCTGGGGTTGGCCGCACGGGCGAAGCTTTGACGATTCCAAATGATGAGGATGAAAAACTGATTCAGGTCAATGTCACTTCCTTGATGGTATTAACGAAATGTTTTGCCGCCCAGATGAAGAAACGAGGCAGCGGAATGATTTTGAATGTCGCCAGCACCGGTGCCTTTCAGCCAGGTCCCTATCAAGCGTCTTATTATGCGTCGAAAGCGTTTGTCTTAAGTTATACCAGAGCCTTGAAAGAAGAACTGAAGGGGTCTGGTGTTTCGGTGTATTGTCTGTGCCCTGGGCCGACCGATACAGCATTCTATGAAAAGAGCAGCGGTGTCATGAGCCGGTATCATATGTCTGCAGAAGATTGTGCGGTATATGCGATGGAGCACATGCATACAAAGACAGTTCTGATTCCCGGCTGGCTTAATCGTTTCCTTTTCTATGTGCCAGTTCCATGGAAGATCCATTGGCTGGCAAAATATAAAAAGTGATGTACATTGTACATCACTGAAAGAGATTGTAGATGGACCGCAGGATGCGGGTGAAGAAGTTATGGTCTGCCGGTACGGTATAGGTGTACTGGAGCTCTTGGATGATTTCTCCATGATTGCTTATGGTAATCGTATAAGGGAGAGTTTGTTCATCGTTGGTAATATCAATTTGATCCGGCAGATTTGTTTCGACCGTTAGGCTGGCATCACTTGCGGCATCAATGGTGAAGTCCTCTGGAACCGTCACGGTCGCTTCCTTTTGTGAGAAAAGGTAGTGATACGTGATGGTTTTTAATTGGTTCCCTGCATTCATGACTGTGGTCTTCTGCATCTGACGCAGACCTTCCAGGATCATTGATAGGTCCGCAATATGGGTAGAAGCAGAAATGCTGGAATCGGAATGTGCAGTCACTGCAATGATATTCATATCGTTGACTTGTTCCCAAGAAGCGAGACAATGTCCTGCCTCATAGGTGAAGCCGGACTTAGCACCAATCATTTCTTCAATGTCATAATTTCTTAAATTGGTTGGGTTCTTTACTGTTGAAGTTAAAGTGAGACCGCTTGGTGCAGAGTTCAAGGAAGTTGTTGTATAACTTGCTGTGGAGAAGATCTGCGCAAACGTTGAATTTTGAATACCGTAATGAAGCAGGGTGGCAATATCTTTGACGGTGCTGTAATGATCATCATCATGCAGACCAGTCGCATTGGCAAAGTGGGTGTTGTTCAGACCGAGTTCCTGTGCCTTGGTATTCATCATCGTAACGAAATTGTCGACACTGCCTGCTACCGTAAAGGCTAAAGCATTGGAAGCATCCGCACCAGAAGGAAGGGCAGAACCATACAGCAGATCTAAGACAGTTGGCTGGTCTCCCTGCTGGAACCCAGCTACGGAAGCATTGCTTTCCGTCAAGCCTTCCAGCATGGCAGAAGTAATCTGTATTGTCTGATCAAGATCCGGCAGATTTTCAATGGCGACAAGTACCGTCATGATCTTTGTCATAGATGCCGGATACATTTTTTCATCGGCATTCTTTTCGGCAAGTACTTGGTTGGTATCGTAATCAATGACGTAGGCATAATCCGAAGTGATATCATTCAACAGACTATCATCGGCATGTACCTGCAATGACTGGGTGAAGCCGCATCCAAACAGCAGGAACGCTGCCAGGATCATGTTCAGCATTTTTTTCATCATGAAAACATTATATAAAAAAGGAGAAATCTTTGCACGGATTATCCGTATTTGCGAAACACAGCAGCATATATTTCTCAATAAAATAATGGGAACAGGAATGCTGCAGAGTACTGTTACCACGAACGATTCATGATGTGATGCCTCAAAAATCATGGTGCAGAAATGACTTGAAAATGTCACATTTCTTTATTGCAAAATCTTAAAAAATCAATACCCATAATGAAAAAAATTGGCAAAAGTTGAAAACCGTTAAAAAATGCGTATTTTTTTAACGTAACATCTTGCAAAGCCCCATTTTTAGTGTAAAAATGAATGTATCGTAAAGATAAAGGAGGCCACTAAAATGGCAACAAAGGAAATCACAAAGAAGACTTTAGCAGATGAGCTTGCAGCAAAGTATGGTTGGACAAAGAAGGATGCTAACGAAGCAGTTAACTATGTCTTTGACCAGATCGCTGAGACTGTTAAGAAGGGTGGAGAAGCTAACATCAATGGTTTCGGTAAGTTCTCCCGCGTTAACAAGAAGGCAAGAACAGGTCTGAACCCAGCTACTGGCGAAAAGATCAAGATCAAGGCTACAAAGGCTCCTAAGTTCAAGGCTTCTAAGACATTCAAAGATCTCGTTAAGTAATTATCATTGAATATAGAGTATCTTGTTTGTTGAAGGTGACTACCTGAAGTGATATCTCATTGAGGTATCACTTTTCTTATTGGCAAAAAGAAAACCTCAGTTTCCTGAGGTTTGTTTGATCAGTCTGCGATATAGACTTTCTTCATGACGACCGGCTGCTGTGGCTTGTCACGGAAGTCTGTCTTGACACTTGCAATCTTATCGACAACATCCATTCCTTCAACAACATGACCGAAGGCAGCATACATACCATCCAGATGCGGAGCGTCTGCATGCATAATGAAGAACTGCGAAGATGCAGAGTTCGGATTCTGTGCACGTGCCATGGAAATGACACCTCTGGTATGCTTGATTGGATTCTTGAAGCCATTGGACTGGAACTCACCCTTGATGGTCTCTTTGGAACCACCGGTCCCATTTCCGTCTGGGTCACCGCCCTGGATCATAAATCCTGGGATGATGCGGTGGAAGGTCAGGCCATCATAGAATCCTTCACTGACTAATTTCTTAAAGTTTGCGGTTGTTACAGGTGCAGCTGCTTCATCCAGTTCAAGCTTGATGATGCCGCCGTCTGCCATTTCAATAATTACCATTGTTTTTCTCCTTAATATAAAACAAAAGAGGCTTTTGCCTCTTTTATTGTAACGTTTTCTTACTTCAGATGCCAGATATCACGGTTATAATCACGGATGGTACGGTCGGAAGAGAAGAAGCCGCTCTTGGCAATATTGACTAATGCCATACGGACCCAGCCTTCACGGTTCTCATAATCCGCTAAGACTTTTTCTTTTTCTTCGACATAAGATTCCAGATCCAGCAGAGTCATGAACCAGTCTTTGTTCATTAAGTTATCCTGCAGGTCACTGAGCATCTTCTTGTCACCAATCTTCAGCAGCTGCTTGCTGGTGATGAAGTCAACGACTTCCTTGATCTCTGCATTCTCTTTATAGAAGTCAATGGCATGATAGCCGGATGTTGCATACAGCTTGATGACTTCGTCCGAAGAACGGCCGAAGGTGTAGATATTGTCATCACCAACCAGTTCACGGATTTCAACGTTGGCACCATCGTTCGTACCTAAGGTGACTGCACCGTTCAGCATGAACTTCATATTGCCGGTACCGGAAGCCTCCTTGGATGCAAGCGAGATCTGTTCGGAGATATCGCAGGCAGGGATGGTAATCTCTGCTTTTGCGATGTTGTAGTTCTGGATCATTACAACCTTTAAGTATGGAGATACTTCTGGGTCATTGTTAATAAGTTCCTCTAAGCAGAGAATCAAATGAATGACAGCCTTTGCCTGATAGTAGGCAGGTGCTGCCTTGCCGCCGAAGATGACGGTAATTGGGCGGGCAGGGATGTTTCCCTTTTTGATCTGCATGTATTTCCAGATGACCCATAAGGCATTCATCTGCTGGCGCTTGTATTCATGCATACGTTTGACCTGGACATCATAGATGGAATCTGGATCTAACGTAATGTTCTGCTTCTTCTTGATGAATTCTGCTAAACGGACTTTGTTTTCCCGTTTGATTGCATCCATGCGGTTCAGGAATGCGTCATCATCCAGGTGCTCCATCAGCTTCTCTAATTCACTCTCATCTGTCTTCCATGCTTCTCCGATGGTCTCATCAATCAGCTTGGTCAGTTCTGGATTTGCGTGCATGATCCAGCGGCGGAAAGTGATGCCGTTGGTCTTATTGTTGAACTTCTCTGGATAGATATCATAGAACGGCTTTAATTCCTGCTTCTTTAAGATTTCCGTATGCAGGGCAGCGACACCATTGATGGAATGACCGAAGTGCATATCCATCTTTGCCATATGGACACGGTTCTCTTTATCGATAATGCTGAGTTCTTCATTGCCTTGGAAAGCAGTGGCGACAACATAATCCAATCCTTCAATGATTGGCATCAGCTGCGGTACTACTTCGAGCATATAGCTCATTGGCCACTTCTCCAATGCTTCTGCAAGGATAGTGTGGTTTGTATATGCACAGACATTAGAAACAATATCTGCGGCTCTCTTCATTGTGATTCCTTCCTGCATCAGTAAACGGATCAATTCCGGAATGACCATGGAAGGGTGGGTATCATTGATCTGGATGGCAACATACTTATCCAGGTCATTCAGATCATGTTTCAATTCTTTCTGTTCCTTTAAGATCAATTGAGCAGCATTGGATACCATGAAGTACTGCTGATAGACACGCAGCTTTCTGCCGTCATCATCAGAATCATCTGGATACAGGAACAACGTCAGATTCTTAGCAATTGCCTTCTTATCGAAGTCAATGCCGTTCTTAACGATAGATTCATCCACGGTGTCTAAATCAAATAAGTGCAGGGTATTCTTGTTGCCATGATAGCCAATGACATCCATGTTGTACATACGCGATGTATAGGTCTTGCCAGCCAATTCGACCGGAAAGCATACATCCGTCTTTGTCAGCATGTTCTTGCCGTTCAGCCATTCATCCGGAACTTCATTCTGCTTATGATCCTTGAACTCCTGCTTGAACAGACCGAAGTGATAGTTCAGGCCGACACCGTCACCTTTCATATCTAAGGTAGCGATGGAATCCAGGAAACATGCAGCGAGTCTGCCCAGACCGCCGTTTCCTAAGGATGGTTCTTCCTCTTTTTCTTCTACCTTGCGAAGGTCTTTGCCATGCTTTGCCAGAATGTCCTTGACCTCATCATAGATACCAAGATTAATTAAATTTTTACCTAACTGTTTGCCAATTAAGAACTCTGCACTAATGTAATAGAGTTTCTTTTCACCGGAAACTTCCGGAAGCTTTTCAGCCTTGTGCTTGACAAGACTTAAGACAGCTTCGTACAACTGCAGATCGGTTGAATCATTGATGGAATGCTTTAAATACGATTCCAGTTCTGTTTCGAGTTTCATGTTTTTTCTCCTTAACATTACTCTGAAATCTTAGCATAGAAAATATCCTTTTCAAGTGAATTTGGAAACGTTTCCAACAAATGTGCTCTTTTTCTGTCTGTTTCCCAAGAAAGTTCAGAAAGATTATAAATTGAGGCTCTTAACATAAACTTTACTTTGTCATTGACATTGTTTTTCAGATTCACTAAAATGAATTTGGAAACGTTTACAACAAACACAGAAAGGACATGTGCTTATGACTACCATTAAGGATATCGCCAGATTGTCTGGGTACAGCATCGGTACCGTATCACGTGTCATCAACCAGCATTCTGATGTATCACCGGCAGCACGTAAAAAAATTGAACAGATCATTGCACAGGAAAACTTTCAGCCGAACTCCAACGCGAAGCTTTTGAAACAGCAGGTGAAGACCTCAGTCATCATCTTGGTGAAAGGTCAGATGAATATCTTCTTAGAGATTATCTTAGAAGATATGCAGAAGATATTGAATGAGAGCGGGGAAGACGCGAGTGTTACCTTCTTAGATGAAGCGGCCAATGAAGTGGAAACCGCTGTACAGCAGTGTGCAGAGCGCAAGCCGAGAGGAATTATCTTCTTAGGCGGCAATATCAACTATTTCAAAAAGAAGTTCGGTGAGATCACCGTGCCGTCAGTATTAGTTACTGTACCGGCTGCGGGTCTTGGCTTTAATAACTTATCTTCGTATGCAACGGATGACGTGGCAGCTGCTGGTGCAGCTGTTGAGTATCTGATCCGCATGGGACATAAGAATATTGGCATCATTGGTGGTTCTGCTTCGCTGCAGCGTGGACAGATTGGTTACCGCCGTCTGCATGGCGCAATGAACATGCTGAAGAAACATGGCATTCCATTCGATATTGATAAGCAGTATGAACCTGGCCGGTTCTCGATTGATTCCGGTTATGAATCGACCGCTGCATTATTAAAGAGAAATAAAAAGATCACTGCATTGTATTGTATGTCCGATGTTGTGGCAATTGGTGCTGTCCGTGCTGTTACAGATCTGAAACTGAAAGTACCAGAAGATGTCTCCGTTATTGGCTACGATGGTATTGAATATACGAGATACAGTGTACCAAGACTTGCGACAATTCAGCAGGATACTTCGGAACTGGCACGCAGAAGTGTCGAAGATCTGCTGATGCGGATCAACTATGAGAATCGTCCAGCCAGCCATGAAATGATTCCATTCCGTGTGCTGACAGGAGAATCTATTAAAGATTGTCATAAAAAATAAACTGTTTCTTCTGAGAAATCATACTCAGAAAAAACAGTTTTTATTTATGGATCTCTTTATCTTCTTCTGTAACGCCAAGATCTTTCATCCGCTTGTGGGCCATGCCAACACCAATGCGGTATCCCCATTTCCGTGATAGGAAAGCAAAGAACCACATACCAACAAGGAATAAGACTAAGGACAGCAATAAGCTCATAGACACACCTCTCACTAAGAATATATATCATATTTTTGAAATGGGAAGAGGAATTCCTTTCTTCCGTAAGATGCGAAGAACAGTAGACTTTGGAAACAAAAAAGATATCCCAATAAATTTTCACAAAAAAATAATCAAAAAAGGGTTGCAAAGAAAAAGCGCTTACATTATACTGACGTTGTTGAGTGTAAACGTTTCCGGAAACGATTACAGAAAACAGGACAGTTGTTCATGACTATTTCAATCAGGGAGGAAAATATGAACACAAATAAAATCTTAAAGGGTAGCCTGACCGCAATCTTAGCAGCTTCAATGCTTGCAGGATGCTCAAGCTCCGCAGCAACCGCAACAGCAACCGCAGCACCAGAAGAAAAGATCACAGCAGAAATTACAGTTTGGGGACCACAGGAAGACCAGTCCGAAGAAAACGGAAACTGGCTGAAGAAAGAAACAGAAGCTTTTGCAAAGGAACATCCAAACTGGACATTAACATTCAAGTATGGCACATGTTCTGAAGGCGATGCATTAAAGACAGTCACAACCGATGTCGCAGCAGCCGCAGATGTATATATGTTCGCAAATGACCAGATCGGTGGTCTGGTTGATGCCAAGGCAATCGCAAAGCTTGGTGGTACTACATTAGATGCAATCAAGAAGAACAATTCGGAAGCAGTTGTAAACACAGTTACTTATAATGGTGGTGTTTACGGCGTACCTTTCACAGGCAACACATGGTTTGTTTACTACAACAAGAAGGTCATCTCTGATTCTGATGCAAAGAGCTTAGATACAATGATGTCCAAGGGTGTTGTTGCAATGCCTATCAGCAATGGCTGGTACAATGCTAGCTTCTATGTTGCTAACGGCGCTACATTCTTTGGCACAGATGGCCAGGATGAAACAGCTGGTATCAAGCTTGGTGATAAGGCTTCCGAAGCAACAGACTATATCGTTGATGCAGTCGCTTCCGGTAAGTTGATCAATGATGCAGACGGCAAGGGACTTGCTGGTCTGAAAGATGGTTCTGTAGCCGCTATGTTCTCCGGTTCTTGGGACTATAAGAACGTTGTTGCAGCTTTAGGCGAAGGCAACGTTGGTATCGCAGCATTACCTACAGCTAAGATTGGTGGATCTGATAAGCAGTTAAAGGCATTCGCTGGTTCTAAGGCTATCGCAGCTAATCCAAACTGCAAGTATCCAGAAGTTGCAGTTGCTCTTGCAGCATACCTCGGCAGTGCTTCTGCACAGCAGGATCATTATGATCTGCGTAACATCATTCCTACGGATACAACATTAGATGTTTCGAAGGACGCTCTTGCTGCAGCACAGGCTAAGACAATGAACGAGACTTCCATTCTCCAGCCTTCTTGGAAGGGAATGGGCAACTGGTTCACACCAGCTGCTGACTTCGGCAATGCAATCCTCAACGGCGATGTTACAAAGGCAAACAGTGCTGATAAGACCAAGGCTTTAGAGACACAGGTCAACACAGCAGCAGTGAAGTAATTAGAAGTTCTATAACATATAAGATGTGGCCAAAGTCATTTGGCCACTTCTTGTATGTGTTATAAGGAGCAGGGGTTATGAAAAAAACAAAAGATGAATATTCCGTAGGTGAAGCAATCAAAAAGGGTGATCTTTGGACAAGACTGTCCATGATCTTCTTTGGGGCCGGCTTATTCGGACATAAACAGAAAGTCAAAGGGGCAGTTGTCTTCTTATTAGAAGTCTCTTTTATCTTCTTTATGGCCAATACCGGGATTGTTCAATTGGCGAAGCTGCCATCGCTAGGTGATACGGATCAAATTGAAGTATGGAATGAAGCAAAAGGTGTGTATGAATATACCGCAGGAGACAATTCTCTGTTGATTCTTCTCTACGGTGTTGTCACCTTATTTGTAATTGCCGCAATCGTTACGTTGTGGATCTTACAAATGAGACAGTCCTATAAGTGCCAGAAGTTAATGGAAAAGGGTGCACATGTACCATCTTTCAAGGATGATATGAAGTCCTTATTGGATGGCAACCTGCATATCACATTAATGACACTGCCATGTCTAGGAATTCTGATCTTTAATATTGTGCCTTTGGCCTTCATGATCTGCATGGCATTTACCAACTATTCGAAGGAAGATTCTCACCTGACCTTATTTGACTGGAATGGGTTTACTCAGTTCCATCGTGTCCTGTCTATGGACGGCAATATTGGCCAGCAGTTCTGGCATGTCTTAGCTTGGACAGTTGTCTGGGCAATCTTCGCGACATTCCTGAACTATATTCTGGGTATGATCTTAGCAATGGTCATCAACCGGAAGAATACGCATGGAAAAGCATTCTGGAGATTCTGCTTTGTATTGTCCATTGCAGTACCGCAGTTCGTTTCTTTAATGATCATGCGGACAATGCTGCAGCCAGAAGGCGCAATCAATGTCTTATTGACCAATGCTGGTTTGATCAGTGAACCATTACCATTCCTGACCAATGCAACATGGGCAAGAATTACCGTTATCGCAATCAACTTGTGGGTAGGTATTCCATATACCATGCTGCAGGTCACAGGAATTCTGCAGAACATTCCATCTGATTTATATGAAGCCGCAAAGATGGATGGTGCAGGACCAGTGAAGATCTTCTTCAAGATCACACTGCCATATATGCTGTTCATTACAACACCATATCTGATTGCTCAGTTCTGCGGCAACATCAATAACTTCAACGTCATCTATCTTCTTTCCGGGGGCGGACCAACAAATGTTGGTGATACCGCAGGTCAGACCGATCTGCTTGTTACCTGGCTGTATAAGCTGACCATTGATCAGCAGTACTACAACTTGGGTGCTGTCATTGGTATCATGACGTTCATTGTTCTTTCTGTGATTACATTGATTACATATCGTAATTCAAAGTCGTATAAAGATGAGGGGGCGTTCAACTGATGACAACAGGAAATGTTGAAAAAGCAAAATTGAATAAACGGCCTCTGCGTAAGAGAATCGGAAATGTATTTGTACATATTATCCTGGCAGTATTAGCTGCTGTCTGGGTCCTGCCGATTTTCTGGATCATCTTAACAAGTTTCCGCGCGGAACCAGGTTCCTACGTAAATACGTTCTTCCCTAAAACGTATACCTTTGCGAACTACATTCGTTTATTCACGGACCGTAACGTTTTGAATTTCCCGAAGATGTTCGCAAATACATTGATCATTGCGGTGGTCGTATGTATCATTCAGACATTCTTCGTATTATCTGTTGCATACAGCTTGTCCAGAATGCGTTTCAAGTTCCGGAAGCCGTATATGAACATTGCTATGATCCTGGGCTTGTTCCCGGGTTTCATGTCAATGGTCGCACAGTATTATTTATTGAAGTCCATGGGACTGACCGAAGGCAGCATGATCCGGGTAGCATTGATCATTGTCTATTCTGCTTCAGCAGGCATGGGATTCCAAATTGCCAAGGGGTTCTTTGATACGATTCCACATTCTATTGATGAAGCAGCAATCATTGATGGTTCGACACTGTGGCAGGTATTTACAAAGGTCACAATGCCATTGTCCAAACCAATTGTTATTTATACGGTATTGATCTCCTTCATGGGACCATGGGTAGACTTTATCTTTGCCAAGGTCATCTGCAGAGCAGATGCGGATCAGTACACCGTTGCCATTGGACTTTGGAATATGCTGCAGAAGGAATACATTCATGAATGGTATACGTCCTTTGCAGCAGGCGCTGTTGTTGTATCGATTCCTATTGCTATCCTGTTCATCTTCATGCAGAGATACTATGTGGAAGGTATGAGTGGTGCAGTCAAGGGCTGAGAAGTTCTTATAAATTCGAATAGCAGCAGACTCTGCCAGCTCAATGATGGAATGAACCAAATAGTGGCAGATGCATGCTTTCTTGCGTCTGCCACTTCTTTCTTATAAAGAGGTATCATGTATAAAAATTATATTTTTGATTTCTATGGAACGCTGGTCGATATCCATACCGATGAAGAAAAGCCTGCCTTGTGGAAACAGATGGCAGACCTTTATCGTGTCTATGGAGCAGAATTTACGCCAGAAGAATTAAAAGAAGGATTTCATGAACAATGCGAAAATGCAGAGAATGCACTGCGCAGAGAAACCGGATATCAATATGCTGAGATCGATCTTGCAAGGATCTTTGAAGTTCTTCTGCAGAATGCACCGGCATATCATAAAGCGGAACATCAGATCATGGATATGCAGGAATGGACATATGCAGTTTCAAACACATTCCGCATTTTATCCCGCACAAAACTGAAGACATACCCGCATACACTGCAGGTATTAAAGAAAATAAAGAAGACAGGATACCATGTATTTGTCCTGTCCAATGCACAGAAGTGTTTTACGATGCCGGAAATGGAACAAAGCGGGATTCTGCCGTATGTGGATGAAGTCTATATCTCATCGGATTACCGTATGAAGAAACCGCAGGAAGACTTTCTTGGTATCCTGTTTAGAAAAGAAAAGCTCAAGAAAGAAGACAGTATCATGATTGGCAATGACTGCTATTCGGATATTGCTTCGGCAGTAGAAAATCAGATTCACTCAATTTTCCTGGACACTGGAAAACATAGTGAACAAGAAAGACAGAAAATGATTCAAGATGTATGCACAGAATCTTGTGATATACCTTATGTAATAGAAGATGGAGATATCAGGAAGATCCTGATGATGAAATAGTATGGTCAATTGGTTAAAAGATGCAGTGTTCTATGAAATTTATCCGCAGTCCTTCTGCGACAGCAACGGAGATGGAATTGGTGACATTCCAGGCATGACGCAGAAACTGGATTATATCAAGGATCTTGGCTGTAATGCCTTATGGATCAATCCCGTTTATGATTCGCCATTCCGCGATGCGGGATACGATGTACGCGATTATAAGAAGATTGCGGCACGATATGGAACCAATGAAGACATGTATCATTTCTTTGCAGAAGCACATAAAAGAAATATCAAAGTATTAATGGACCTTGTGCCGGCACACACATCCGATGAGCATGCATGGTTCTTGGCATCCAAGCAGGTGGAGCGGAATGAGTACAGTGACCGGTATGTATGGACGAACAGTGCCTTTGAAGGGATTGAAGATCATGCATACATCTCTGGGGCATCCCCAAGGGATGGCGTCTATATGTTAAACTTCTTTGCCAATCAGCCAGCCTTGAACTACGGCTGGGGCTTCCGTACGGCATCCTGGCAGAGTGCTGCGGATTCCAAAGAAACTATCGCAACAAGAGAAGCAATCAAGGATGTCATGCGTTTCTGGCTGGATCATGGCTGTGATGGTTTCCGCTGTGACATGGCAGACAGCTTAGTCAAGAATGATGATGATCATAAACATGCGACCGCAAAGGTATGGCGGAATATCCGTGAGATGCTGGATACAGAATATCCAGAAGCAGCACTTGTATCTGAATGGTCCAATCCAAGAAGTGCGGTGAACCTTGCGGGCTTCCATATGGATTTCTATCTGGATCATTGGCACAATGGCTACAACACATTGTTAAGAGATTATGAATGCAGTCCCGTGGATCACAGTTACTTTAAAAAAGACGGTGAGGGAGACATCCAGCGTTTTCTGCAGGATTATCTGCCAAAGTATAATGCGACCAGAAACAACGGTTACATTTCCATGTTTACATGCAATCATGATACACCGCGTGCTTCCCGCACACTGAGCCAGGATGAACTGAAGCTTGCCTGGGCATTTATCTTCACGATGCCGGGTGTTCCATATCTTTATTATGGCGATGAGATTGGCATGAAGTATTTGAAGCTGAATAGTGTCGAAGGCGGATATCAGCGTACAGGTTCCCGTACACCAATGCAGTGGAACCATGAAAAGAATTATGGCTTCTCCAGTGCAGATGCAGAGAAACTCTACATTGCGCAGGATACCGCGGAAGATGCACCGGTATTGGAAGATGAAATGAACGATGGTGCATCGCTGTATCATGTGACAAAGGATCTGATTGCACTGCGGCATGCAGAAGAAGATCTGCAGGCGGATGCATCCTTTGATGTTATGTATGCGTATAAGAGCTTCTTTGTCTATCGCCGCGGCAGTTTGATCTGTGCGGTCAATCCATCTGTGAATACAATGGAATACCAAGATGCGTCCTTTGAAGGAAAAGAAGTCCTGTATCAGATCCATGACGCAGAAATCAATAAAGATGGATTAAAACTGGGTCCGGGATCCTTTGTTGTGTTAAAGTAAGCATCATTGCGTTGGGTGTGACAAAACAATCCAAGGCAAGTTATACTATTTGTAGTATTTGAAAGTGAAAAACATATGAGAAAAGCAGGAATATTAATGCCGGTGGCATCTCTCCCTGGAAGACATGGAGTAGGGACCTTCGGACAGGAAACATATCACTTTATTGACCTAGCTGCAAAAGCTGGCTTTTCGATATGGCAGATTCTTCCTTTGAATCCATTAGGCTATGGCAATTCTCCTTATCAGCCATATTCCTCTTATGCAATGGATCCGATATACATTTCTTTAGATCTCCTCGAAGAGCAGGGACTGCTGAAACGAAGAGTTCCTTCGTTCCATCGCCGCTCTGCCAGGATTGCGTATGAAGATATCCGCCGTTATAAAGAATCGTATTTAAGAGAAGCATACCGGAACTTTGTGCCGGATCATGCGTTCAGTGTGTTTGCCTTCCAGGAATGGACACGCAACTATGCCATCTTTATGACATTTAAGCAGCTGAACCACGGTACCTGCTGGAATGAATGGAAACCAGAGTTCCGTGATCAGCCAATCAAAAATAAAGTGGATTTAAAACAATATGAAGATGAAATTCTGTATCAGGTATTTGTTCAGTATGAACTGTTCCTGCAGTGGCGGAATTTAAAGCAGTATGCCAATGACCGCGGCATTGAGATCATGGGGGATCTGCCGTTCTATGTCGGCTTAGACAGTGCAGATGTCTGGGCATCGCGCGAGAACTTCTTGTTGGATGAAGAAGGCCAGGCAAAGTTCATTGCCGGTGTACCGCCAGATTATTTTTCTGCAACGGGTCAGCGATGGGGCAATCCTATTTATGACTGGGATTATATGAAGAAGGATCACTTTGGTTTCTGGATTGAACGTCTTTCCTATACCGAACGTTTGTTTGACAAGGTAAGAGTGGATCATTTCCGTGCCTTTGATACATATTGGAAGATCAAAGCTTCCTGCCCAACGGCTTTAGATGGTGAATGGGTGGAGGCACCAGGTTACGAATTGTTCGATGAATTATTTGCCAAGGAACCAGATCTGGAGATTGTGGCAGAAGATCTTGGTGACTTACGTGCCGAAGTATTGGAACTGCGGGATCATTATGCATTCCGCGGCATGCGCATCATTCAGTTCTTCTTTGATCCGAAACGGATGGAGAAGCAGGAGATTGATGAAGAAGATAAGACGCATCTATTGGTCTATACCGGTACGCATGACAACGATCCAATTCTTGGCTGGTATTTCAGCAAGACCCGCAGTGAGAGAAGAGATATCCGCCGGTATTTGTGGAAGAACGGTTATCAGCAGCACAGTTTCTCTACGGCAATCCTTGCGTATGCCCTGGATGCGAAAGCAGACATGGTCATCATTCCGATGTCAGACTGGCTCCGTATGGGACATGAAGCACGCTTGAATGTTCCAGGCACCGTCGGTGCGCCAAACTGGATGTGGCGGATGCAGGATCTGTCCAAGTTTGCCCACGCAGTCTATGGAATCCAAGCAGCACTTGCTCACGCAGACCGCATTGAAAAATAAACGAAAAGCCCTGAGAGAAAGACATTCCTTTCCTCAGAGCTTTTTTTTTGAATTCCTTGGAATGGCATTCAATGGTATAATGTCTCCGTTATTAAAGAGGGTAAGAAACTATGGACTTATTATTGAATATTATCAAGTCAGTATTATACGGTGTCATTCAGGGAATTACAGAATGGCTGCCAATCTCTTCCACGGGACATTTGATCCTGATGGAACAATTCCTGCCATTGAATCTATTTTCCGATGCAGCATCCAATACTGCATTCTGGAATGTGTATAAGGTTGTCATTCAGTTTGGCTCCATTCTGGCAGTGATGCTGCTGTATTGGAAGAAGCTGAATCCATTTCAGAAAACAATCAAGCCGGCAAAGAAAAAGTCTATCTGGAGAATGTGGATCATGATCCTGATTGCTTCGATTCCTGCAGCTGTCATTGGCTTTGCATTGAATGATTGGATTGATGAGAAGATGAGCACACCAATTGTGATTGCATGTACATTGATCATCTATGGTATCTTGTTCATCTGGATGGAGAACCGTCCGCACAACTATGTCATTGAAGATGTTCATCAGATCGATGGCAAGAATGCATTCAAGATGGGCATGTTCCAGTGTCTTGCGTTGATCCCAGGTACTTCCCGTTCCGGTTCAACAATCTTTGGCGGAACAATGATTGGCTTTGACCGTCCAACGGCAGCAGAGTTCTCATTCTACATGTCGATTCCAGTCATGTTCGGTGCAAGTTTATTAAAGATCATCAAGGCGAAGGTTGCCTTCAATGCGGCAAGCATTGTGGTCCTTCTGATTGGTATGATTGTATCCTTCGTGGTATCTGTCATTGCCATTAAGTACTTGATGAACTACATCCGCAAGCATGACTTCAAGGTCTTTGGCTACTATCGGATTGTCTTAGGTGTCATTGTCCTGATCTTTGGTTTAGCTGGTTTATTATAAGAAACAAGTGAAGCGATGTTATTACTCATCGCTTCCTTTTTTTCTATGGAGCATTCCACTAGACAGGTTGCATGAATCCTGTAAGATGAAATTATGGAAATGATAAAACTATATTTGGAAGGTCTTCTCTCGTTCTTTACACCTTGTGTTCTGCCGCTGGTGCCACTGTATATCGGCTATTTGACACAAGACGCAAAGACGACAAATGAAGATGGAACGGTTACCTATCACCGTGGCCGGACAATGTATTTGACCACCGCTTTTGTCTTGGGCATCTGTGCTGTCTTTGTGATTGCAGGCCTTGGCAGTACTGCACTGCATACATTCTTTATTGATCACCGTTTGGCATTTCAACTGACTGGTGGAATTCTCTTAGTGGTATTTGGTCTGGTATCGTTGAATATCATTCGTATTCCCTTTTTGAATGGCACGCATACACATCGTTTTGAAGTCAAAGGCGGCATGAATTTTATAAAGGCATACTTGATGGGATTCTTCTTTTCCTTTGCATGGTCTCCATGTGTTGGCCCGCTGCTGGCGCAGGCAATCGTTAAGGCAGCCTCGGCACAGAATGCTGTGACCGGCTGGATGTATATTGGCTCGTATGCGTTAGGCTTCATCAGTATCTTCCTGCTGTTAGGCATCTTTACGACCGAGATTTTAAACTTCTTAAAGAGATATCATGGGGCTGTAAAATATACCGGCATCTTAGCGGGCATCATTGTCATTGCAATGGGCTTCTGGACGTTAGGCCAGGGTGTACAGACATACAATGCATCCGTGCAGACGGCGGCAGCATCCATTGCGGCAGAAAGCACAATGGCGTCGAAAGCGAGTGAGAGTTCGAAAGCTTCTACGGGTTCGACAACAACACCGGAATCCCAGTCTACGACAGAAGCACAGCCAACGGAAGAAGCGAAAGCAGCACAGCAGTCTTCTGCTTCAACAGAGACAGCAGATGCAGGTACGACCCAGCAGCCGTCCACAGAGGCTGCACAGGAATCCCAGACCACAGCACCGAGTAAAGAAGCACAGCCGGCAAGCAATGATCCAACAGATATTGAAATCTATGATTTCACACTGCAGGATGCGGCAGGCAGGTCCATCTCACTCAGCAGTTATAAAGGCAAGACCGTCATTCTGAATTTCTTTGGCACATGGTGCTATTACTGTAATGAAGAACTGCCGGATCTGCAGAAAGTAAAAGACAGTCAATCTGATGTGCAGATCTTGCTGGTTGCAGCACCGGGCGTGAATGGGGAAGGCAGCATCAGTGATGTCGAAAGCTACATGGCAGCCAAAGGATATTCCATGAAGATTGTTTATGATACCAATTTAACGGTGACCCGGATGTATCGGATCTCCGGATATCCAACAAGCTTTATTTATCAGCCGGATGGTACAATGCTTGGCTACGCGCCTGGTTACTTGGAACCTTCTTTACTGCAGAATTACATCGATCAAGCACGAGGATGAAAATGTTTTCAGAAAAAGATGCCAACAAGATACAATTTTTCTGAAAAGATGTTGACATTCATTTCTTCGGGAGTAAAGTATAAGCATACAAGCGATGAAGAGAAGAGTAACCAACCGCTAGTATTCTAGAGAGTCCTCGGGAGCTGAAAAGAGGGTATACGAATTGTTGGTGAACATGATCTTGGAGCTGCGTGGTCGATAAGTAGATCACGACGGGCTGTCCCGTTATAGACATAGAGTATTTCTGATTGAATCAGCGTACTTGAAGAGGAAATGATCGTGAGATTATTTTAAAGTAAGGTGGTAACGCGTATATAAACTACGTCCTTACAGCTATAGAAGCTGTGGGCGTAGTTTTTTGTTTATACCCAGCATTCTTCTAGCCTTTTCAAGGAAACTCAAGGGAGGAAAAGAAAATGAAAAACACAATCAAGAAAATCGCAGCCGCAACATTATCCATTGCATTATTAGCAGGATGCTCTGCATCCTCAACCGCATCATCTTCATCATCATCTGCATCCGACAAGGTCATCAAGGTCGGCGCAACTTCCGTACCACATGCAGAGATCCTGAACAATGTTGTAAAGGATGTTCTGAAGGATGCTGGCTACACTCTAGAAGTAACAGAATTTACAGATTATGTCACACCAAATACAGCACTGGAGGAAGGCTCCTTAGATGCCAACTATTTCCAGACACTGACTTACATGAATGATCAGAACACAAAGAATGGTCTGCACTTAGTCGCAGCTGTTGGTGTTCATATCGAACCAATGGGCATCTATTCTTCAAAGCTGAAGGCTGTCTCTGATCTGAAGGACGGCGATTCCATCGGTGTTCCAAATGATTCTGATAACTTAGACCGTGCCTTAAGATTACTTGTACAGAAGGGTCTCTTACAGGATCCAGGCACCAAGGATTATGTTACAGAAACAACATTCAATGGCAACGCTACACTGAATCCTCATAACTACAAGATCACTCCAGTAGAAGCAGCACAGGTTGCTCGTTCCATCGATGACTTTGCAGTAGCTGTTGTTAACGGCAACTATGCCTTAGAAGCAAAGCTTCCAGATTCTCATCCAGCACTGACCATCGAAGATTTCGATACACAGGCAAAGATCAATCGTACAAACTTCATCGTTGTTAAGCAGGGCAGTGAGTCTTCTGAAAAGACACAGGCTTTAGTCAAGGCAATTACATCCGATAAGGTAAAGCAGTACATTGAAGATACTTATAAAGGTTCTGTCATCGCATCCTTCATTGATAAGGATGGAAAAGCAGTCAACTGAGTAAAAAAATAGTATAATCGTAAATGTTCAGGATACTTCCTGAACATTTATGTCTTAAGAAGAGCAAGGAGCAGAATTATGATTGATCTGGTAAATGTAAGAAAGAGCTTCGGTGATCTGGAAGTCCTCAAAGATATCAACATTCATATTAATGATGGTGAAATTTACGGTATCATCGGGCAGTCCGGCGCCGGCAAGTCTACCTTATTAAGATGTATCAATGGCCTGGAGTCGTATGACTCCGGAAGTATTATTGTGGATGATAAGCCAGTGACACGGAATAAGAAGGAACTGCGGGAACTGCGGAAAGATATGGGCATGATCTTCCAGAACTTCAATCTGTTAAGTAGATTGGATGTTTATGAGAATGTTGCCCTGCCGATGAAGTTCTGGGGCATTGACCCAAAGACACCGGAATCCAAAGCAAAGATTGAGAACCTTTTAAATCTGGTTGGTTTAAAAGATAAGATGCATGCCAGACCTTCCGAATTATCCGGCGGTCAGATGCAGAGAGTTGCGATTGCACGTGCTTTGATCAATGATCCAAAAGTACTCTTATGCGATGAAGCGACCAGTGCCTTGGATCCACGGATTACCAAAGAAATTCTCGCTCTATTGCAGAAGGTCCATGATGAACTGGGCATCACAATTGTGGTGGTCACCCATCAGATGGAAGTCGTCAAGCAGCTGTGTGAAAGAGTTGCCTTTCTTAAACATGGCGTTGTCTTAGCGGAAGGAAAACCAGAAGAGCTCTTTGTCCACCCAAGTGATGATATTAAAAAGTTCTTAGGCGAAGAAGGAACTTCTCTGCCAGAGGAAGGTGTGAATATCCAGCTGTTCTTTACCGAAGATTCCAATGAACCGGTAGTCAGTGAAATGGCAAGAGACCTGGATGTAGATTTCTCCATCTGCTGGGCAAAGCTGGAAGATTTCCGGACGAATGTCTATGGCAGCTTGATCATCAATATTGCCAATGAAGATAAGTTCAAGGTGCTCGAGTATCTTGATCAGAAAAAAGTAAAGTGGGAGGTGCTCTAACATGTGGGATGTCATTCTAAAAGCAACCGGAGAGACATTATATATGACGTTCTGCTCCACTTTGATTGCTGTACTGCTTGGCTTGATTCCAGCGGTCATTCTGACGCTGACGGCACCGGATGGTTTGAAGCCGAACCGGGTCGTCTATGGGATTCTGGATGTATTTGTCAACGTATTCCGTTCGTTCCCATTTATTATTCTGATGGTCATCATGATTCCAGTGACGCGTGCCATTGCCGGCAAGTCCATTGGTACAACAGCAGCACTGGTGCCATTGACCGCATATGCGATTCCGTTCATTGCCCGTGTCTTTGAGAACTCCTTACGGGAAACCGATTCCGGTGTCATTGAAGCAGCGAAGAGCTTTGGTGCAACGGATATGCAGATCATCTGGCGTGTCTATATCAAAGAGTCCATTCCTCGTTTACTGAATGGTGTCACGTTACTGATCATCAACATGGTCGGTGCATCCGCAATGGCTGGTACCATTGGCGGCGGCGGACTTGGCGACGTGGCTATCCGTAAGGGATACCAGAGCTATGATATGGCTTACTTGGTCATTACTTCCCTGATCCTGATCATCTTGGTCCAGATTGTCCAGGGAATCGGCAACACACTGTATAAGAAGAAGGCATAACGTATGAAGAGTTCATGGGAAAATGAACTCATCGTTCTGCGGAAAACAGACGGCAGCTCTTTTGACATCTTTGCAAAAGATATTCAGAAGAAGACGGGCCGTCTTTCTTTTTCCAACGATGAGGAAGCCAATCTTTATTTCGAAATTGAGGAACCATACCGGCATCGTCATTACGCATCCAATGCCGTCTATATCTTGGATGCCAATGTGCACGATGACAAGCAGGTTCCAGTCCTGCATGCATGCGTTGCGAAAGCGAACAGCGATGCCCAGCATGTCTTGGAACACAACGGCTATGAACGTGTATCTGCAGACAATGACAAGCTCTATTATGAACATCACCAGGTTCTTACCAGCAAAGATGATGCCTATCATCCAAATGGTTATCAAGTACTCTATCTGGCCGGCGGCTGTTTCTGGGGCACGGAGAAGGTGTTCCAGCAGCTGGATGGTGTCAAGGAGACTACCGTTGGCTATGCCAATGGCATTACCCCCAACCCAACCTATGAGGCTGTATGCCGCAATACAACCGGGTATAAGGAAACCGTGAGGGTCACATATGATCCAGCCATCACCTCCACGGAAACGCTGCTGAAAGCGTATTTTCTATGCATTGAACCAACGGTGAAGAACCAGCAGGGCAATGATATCGGTACGCAGTATCAGACCGGTGTCTACTACAAAGATCCACAACTGCTGCCCGTCATTGAACGTGTCTTTGCCCAGGAGAAAGACAAGCATGCGGTGTTCTATGTGGAATGCGAAAAACTGTCTTCCTTCTATGAAGCAGAAGAATATCACCAGGACTATCTTACGAAGAATCCGCAGGGCTACTGTCACATCTCCCGTGAAGAATTCGCATTGGTAAGAGCTCTGAATCATCAAAAATAAGTCGAATTTCACAGACGAAAAAAAATAATAAAAAATATGCGAATTACTTCTTGAAAGTTTCGCGATGGTGTTGTATTATTCTTTCGTCCAAAAGGGCGTTAAAAAAAACGGCGATGTCTGCCAGTAGTTTTAATGCCCTTTTTTGTTGTTTCATAGGGCGATAGGAGGAGAAAAGGTATGAAGTACATTTTTGTGACAGGTGGTGTTGTATCCGGACTTGGAAAAGGAATTACCGCAGCTTCTTTAGGAAGACTTTTGAAGCAGAGAGGACTGAAGGTAATCTCACAGAAATTGGATCCGTATATCAACGTGGATCCAGGGACCATGTCACCATACCAGCATGGTGAAGTTTTTGTCACGGATGATGGGGCAGAAACGGATCTTGACCTCGGCCATTATGAAAGATTCATTGATGAGAATTTAAACAAGTATTCCAATTTAACAACCGGCAAGGTGTATTGGAATGTTTTACAGAAAGAAAGAAGAGGCGAGTATCTTGGTGAGACGGTACAGATCATTCCGCACATCACCAATGAGATCAAGCGCTTTATCTATTCCGTTGGTGAAAAGGCAAGTGCCGATGTGGTCATTACAGAAATTGGCGGCACCGTTGGTGATATTGAATCTCAGCCATTCATTGAGGCCATCCGTCAGATCAGTATTGAACATCCAGAGGATATCTGTTTCCTGCATGTTACGTTAGTTCCGTATATCTCTGGTTCGAATGAATATAAGTCCAAGCCAACGCAGCACAGCGTCAAGGAACTGCAGAATTTAGGCGTCCGTCCAAACATCATCATCGCAAGATGTGACGGCAAGCTGCCGCAGTCGGTCAAAGAAAAGATGTCTCTTTTCTGCAACGTCAAACCAGACTGTGTCATTGAAAATACGACCGTACCAGATCTATATGAAGCACCATTGATGCTGGAAGAGCAGCACCTTTCTGAGATTGTCTGCCGTGAACTGCATTTAGATGCCGGCAAGATTGATCTGAATGAGTGGAATGAAATGCTGGACCGCATTCACAGTGCCAACCAGGATGTAACGGTTGCCTTAGTTGGAAAATATGTGGCACTGCATGATGCATACTTATCCGTTGTGGAATCGTTAAAGCATGGCGGTTATGAGACCGGTGCGCATGTCCATATCAAGTGGGTGGAATCTGAAGATGTCACGGATGAGACAGCTTCTGCAATTTTCCGGGATGTTCAGGGCATCATTGTCCCAGGCGGCTTTGGGGACAGAGGCATTGAAGGCATGATTGCCTCCGCCAAGTATGCTAGAGAAAACAATCTTCCTTATTTAGGATTATGCTTAGGCATGCAGATTGCAACGATTGAATTTGCGAGAAACGTCTTAGGCTATACGGATGCAAACTCCAATGAGTTCGATCCAAACAGCAAGCATAAGGTCATTGACTTCATCCATGGCCAGAGTGATGAAATTGATAAGGGCGGCACTATGCGTTTAGGTGCATATCCTTGTGATATCAAGCCAGGTACCTTATTAGAGAAGTGCTATGGCACAAATCAGATTTCCGAGCGTCATCGTCATCGGTATGAATTCAACAATGATTATCTGGAAGAATTTGAGAAGAACGGCATGACCATTGCCGGTGTTTCCCCAGACCATTCCTTGGTCGAAGCAGTGGAGAATGACAACTGCGATTTCTTTGTGGCAGTGCAGTTCCACCCGGAATTCAAGAGCCGTCCAAACAAGGCCCATCCTTTATTTAGAGGATTTGTTTCCGCAGCATTGAAAAAGATAAGCGCATAACACGATATTCATGTAAAATAAGAGCGGACAGGACAGTACCTGACCGTTTCTTTGTTAAGGAGATTAAAATGGCAGATAAGATCATCGTATTAGATTTCGGAAGTCAGTATAATCAGCTCATTGCCCGCCGGATCCGTAATTTTGGTGTCTACAGTGAACTTCATCCTGGAGATATGAAACTGGATGATATTTTAGCAATGGGAGATGTCAAAGGAATCATCTTCTCGGGCGGACCGAACAGCGTTTATGACGACGGTGCACCAAAGTGTGACCCAGCCATCTTTACCAGCGGACTACCAATTCTGGGTATCTGCTATGGCATGCAGATGACACATTACATGCTGGATGGTGAAGTGAAGCCTTCCGATAAGAAGGAATATGGCAGAACAGAGATTGATGTCACAAAGGACAATGCATTGTTTGCAGGACTGCCGAAGCATCAGACGGTCTGGATGAGCCATGGCGATCAGGTTGCAAAGTTGGCATCTGGTTTTGAAGGCATTGCCAAGAGTGATACTTGTCCATTTGCGGCCAGTGAGAATCAAGAAAAGAAGATCTATACATTACAGTTCCATCCGGAAGTACGGAACAGTGAATATGGCTTAGATATCTTGAAGAACTTTGTCTTCAAGGTATGCGAGGCGAAGAACAACTGGTCGATGAAAGACTTCATTGATCAGCAGGTCACTGAGATCCGGGCAAAGGTCGGCGATGATAAAGTCCTGCTGGCATTATCCGGCGGTGTTGATTCTTCCGTTGTCGCAGCATTATTAAACAAGGCCATCGGCAAGAACCTGTACTGCATGTTCATTGATCATGGACTGTTAAGAAAAGGCGAAGCAGAATCCGTTATGGATACCTTCTCCCGGAATATGAATTTAAACTTGATCAAGATCGATGCGAAGGATCGTTTCATAACAAAGCTGAAAGGCGTCTCTGATCCAGAGCAGAAGAGAAAGATCATCGGTGCAGAATTTATCTATACCTTCCGTGATGAAGTCGCGGAATTAATGAAGGGTACCGATATCAAGTGGCTGGCACAGGGAACACTGTATACCGATGTCATTGAATCCGGTACGAATACAGCGCAGACCATCAAGTCGCATCATAACGTCGGCGGACTGCCAAAGGATCTGAACTTCCAGCTGATTGAACCATTGAACAGACTGTTCAAGGATGAAGTCAGAGAGCTTGGTACAGAACTTGGCTTACCAGAAGAAATGGTCTGGAGACAGCCATTTCCAGGACCAGGTCTTGGCATCCGTGTCTTAGGTGAGATTTCCGAAGAGAAGCTCGAGATTGTAAGAGACTCTGATGCAATCTTAAGAGAAGAGATCCGTAAAGCAGGACTGCATAGAGATATCTGGCAGTACTTTACATGCTTGCCAAATATCCGTTCGGTCGGAGTCATGGGAGACCAGAGAACGTATGACTATACCGTTGTCATTCGTGCAGTCACATCCATTGATGGCATGACGGCAGACTGGGCACGTATTCCATATGATGTCTTAGATAAGATCAGTACACGTATTGTAAATGAAGTTGCTCATGTGAACCGTGTTGCCTTGGATATTACAAGCAA